>SAMEA3663083__coassemble_272_pt1 | contig 47383 bp, 26 predicted proteins | sample SAMEA3663083__metabat2_low_PE_011 | metagenome-assembled genome bin SAMEA3663083 (sample SAMEA3663083) | pig gut metagenome | biome: pig gut; feature: pig-associated habitat; material: faeces | place: France | collected 2012
TGGAGGAGAACACCATCGACAATCCTACCAACATCTATCCTGTAGAAAACTACGTGACTACAGAGAAGAATGGTGCTACGGTAGAGATTCCTGCCAGCTCTCTGAACATCATCAGATTGAAGTAAAAAGATGAAGTAGAAAGATTGAAATAAGAAACAAGATAAAAACAAGAAACAAGCTACATCCAGGGCATCAGCCCTGGATATACTCGATATATATTGATACATTCTTTGAATAGTTGATAAGATAGTTAGTTAGAAAAGAAGAAGGCGGCAACCTGCGTGATGCAGATTGCCGCCTCGTTTTTTATCTGTCGCTTCATTTAACTGAAAACATAATTGAAGAGCAGGAAGATGCTCAGAATATAGAGCGTAGGATTCAGATCCTTGAACTTACCCACCATCATCTTGATCAATACATAACTCAGAATTCCGAGGCAGATACCATCGGAGATACTGTAGCAGAGTACCATCGGAATACCAATCAAGGTAGAGATGATGATGGCGATAAACAACCGATAAATATAGATGAACAATTACCGAATCGTCTTCCTCTTCATTGGATTACTCCAAGTCAAAAGCCAATCAAGTTGTACCATCAGCTATGCACCTTATTATATTTGGAGCAAACGATTACACCTTGCATGGACTTGAAAAGTTCTCTGCTCAAACTTTTCGCAGAATACCCTAATGTAGATTTACATGCCATGGGATTTCCTCAAGGTTGGGAAAACGAACCATTATGGAGACAGTAGGCGTGAATTCGGAAATAGCGAAAGAAAATAGCGTTTATTTCGCTACGAAACTGTATTTTTATAGTTCGTAGCGGAATAGACGTTGTTTTAACACTTCAGTTCTATACTCGTAGAATCTTATCCATAAACCGACCAAGATAGAGCCGATTTTTAGAGACTACCTGATAAGACTTACTTTTTACCTTTTGCTACATGAAAACGATAAATGGCGTGGATGAGCACATAACGGGGCACTGTGTTATAGTATTTCTCTACCCTGCCCTGCGCATTGATAGTTCTATCCACTTTCTTCAACTGATGGAACACATCGAATGCATCAGCCTTCACAACCAATTTTCCCTTGAAAAATGGTCGGGAAAGGCGGAAGTTCCATAATAAATTGTCATCATTCATCACAGACTCACCATATCCACGTCGACTATACATCGAAAGGTCGGTGTCAAACGAGAACCTGAAAGGAAGTGCCAATACTGCACTCAGCCCATAATGATAGTTGTAAGCATCAAGGGTTTCGAAATCCTTCTGTTCGCCATTGGAATGAAGACAGGCTACATAAGCATTCACTCCCAAAGAATGCTTACCCAGTTTGTAGTCCAGACGCAAATCTTCAGAAATGGTGGATGTCTTTACTATACTCTTCTTCATCTCCACAGTTGCAGCATCACTAATCATATCAACACTGTTAACATAGCCCAAAGAGGTAACCGTATTAAACATTAACCGTTTCTTCTTATCAACATTGCCACTCAATCCTAAGCGCAAGCTTGTATTCCAGTTACCATTCACATTGGTTGGCGAGAAAGTACGCCTACCAGTGTTTTTATCATATATAAAGCCCATAGCCACTGCATCGGTGGTAGAAGTATAATCGTATTTAAGATCATACATCAGAGACTTCAAACTTCCATTATAGACATATTGCATATGATGCAACATTGAGTTCTTCAGTTTTTCATTTCCATAACGCTTTACATTCAGAGGGTCTGCATCATCTATATAATCAAACAGATAGAGCATCTGAGGAGCTACCTGAGTTATAGAATAGACCAGACTGCTAGAAAACTTTCTGTTTTTTCTATTTCCGCTCCAATATAGGGTAAACTCCGGGTTCAGGAAACTTAAATTACGAGAGAGTTCCTTGTCTATAGATGCCCTTCTATAACGCATATTCTCATGCGAGAAGTTGAAGTTCCACTGGCTCTTGAACAAAATATCATTCTTTGCATCTTCTACCACCTGCCAGGAAAAAATCGCAAACGGCTTATGCGCATCAGTATGAAAATCATACAGATAACTATTAGCCGCATCTATCGTTGAAAGATAATCAGTAACAGATGGCAAGACACCTAATTCATGATTGGCATCAGCTCCCCATCCTGCAAGTTGATCCAAACGATAAAGACTATTCTCTTCATGAGAATACTTCTGCTCATAACCATATTGAATAGCTCCCCACAACTTATCAGAAACATTGAAGGAGTACCCCAAGCCGCCATGATAACGATACCCTTTAGAAGACCAAGGTACATAACGGCGACGATAATCATTATTTCCAGCAACATTTCCTGAAGCATAGTCAAGGCTATAAATGCTATATCCCTCATCATCTTTACCAAGCACTTCACCACCAAGCTTTAGCTGCAACATATCTCCAGCTTCGTTTACGATGAAATCTGAACTGTAGTCCAATGATGCGAGCCAACTCTTCAAGTCATTCAGGCTCTTACTTTCCACCCTGTTTATCAAGTTCTTATACAGCTCACCTGTTGAAATCGGGAAGAGACGATTCCACATCTGTTCCTGATTTTCCCAACTTTCAGCCATCAGAGCTGAATAAAAGATGGAATTCTGCTTACGGCGAGAGTAATTGGCTTTTTGGTCAATTGTCATATAGCATTTAGAATTTCTGCCACCAGGAGTCAACGTCAACATGTTGTTCATATTGAGATAGAAATTACAATACTTTGCTTCATTCATAGAACGCTCGTATGTATCCCCCGATGACAAGAAGTTGGTGCGATAAGCATTCGTTTCCTCATGATTATCATAATGAGTAAGGTCGGCATTACTTCTCAACCGGAATCGGTTGAGTCTATCATCCACATTCAGGTTCACTCCCACCTTCTTTGTTGTCAATCTAGACATCGGCAGCTTCTCCGGTGTCCAGTCAGAGCCTTGCATCGGTGCACCACCATCATTCATATTATTAAAGTTGCTGAATATTGCCAACTGCGAATGGTCAGTTGTACGCAAAGCAAACAAGCGCGCCAAATACAGGTCATCATTTGCCATACCAGCATCCACATTGCCCAACCAGCCAATATTATATTGTTTCTTCAGGTTGACATCCATCACATATTCATCCTCCTCAACCTTTCGTTTGGCAAACAGATTCAGGTCAGTTTTCTTTTCATATACCTTGATAGAGTTTACCGCGTATGTAGGCAAGTTCTGCAAGAGTACCGTATTATTACCCTTGAAGAAATCCTTGCCATTAAGCAAGAGGCTCTCCACAAACCGACCATTGACATAGATACGCCCATCCGACTTCAATTCTGAACCAGGCAACTGTCTGATAAGCGCATCGAGCATGGAGCCTTCTGAGAGTTGAAAGGCATCAGCATTATACACCAGCGTATCACCCTTGTGATAGAATTTCACCTTGGTGGCCGTTACTGTTACCTCATTCAGTAGCTGCTCATCATCCAACTTTTTCTTCTTACGCAAAAAAATGGTTGGCAGATAACGGGTATTCACCCGTTTACTAACCTTTACATCAAAAGAGAAACTTTGTGGCACATAGCCATCACACTCTACTTTGATGGTATATCTGTGATTGTTAGCAACTATAAACGTAAAGCCACCATTTTTCTGTTCGTTTCTTTCGTCTGATATAGTCTCTTTTACAACCTCTCCTTTGTCATCAAGCAAAGTTAGTTTTGCATTTGTAATAGCTGTATGGGTAACGAATTCCTCTACCCATCCACCATATTCTAGTGTTTTCTCCTTAGTCTGCCCCATCATAGGCAATCCGCACAGAATAGTTCCAATTATAAATAAGATTCTTAATTGCTTCATAACTTAATTATTTGTTTGCTTTTTTATTCAATATTTGTGACAAAGATAGGAAAAAAATTAAGTCAGAGGTGCAGAATTTGCTTTTTTTATCACCTCATCCATATTATAATACTTATTCATACTTTTTATATAATATTGATTCGGTTGCAAAAGTAAGAATAGAATTGTAAATCACAAAATTATAGCTCACTAAATTGTCCACCACAAATCCACCATTTATGGTTTTACGAGCGATATATATTTGATTTTATGAGATTTAAGAAAATGTCCACCATAAATACACCAATGGTATTTATAGTGGACACCCCCTATACTTTCAACAAATTTTTATATAACGAAGACGCACTTTTATCTCCAAATATTTTATTGTTTACCTTTTGTTTGGCATTATTGACAGTTTTAGTCGTTGTATCTATCAATGTTGCCACTTCTGTATTATCCATAGTTAAATATACAAGCATACATACTTTTAATTCTTGTGGACTTAATTTACTAGTTCGCATTTTTTCAAATAAAAGTGGCAATTTTTGTTGGAAAATCAAACGTAGTTCTTGCCAATCATTCTCTTGTGCTTTTTTTCCATTTCTCTTCTGGGTGGCCATTTCCTTAAATCTGACAACAACATCACTCGCTAGCAAGGCATTATTTTTGTCAGCCAAGTCCAACAAATCGTACTTTTCCTTATATTTGTGAAGGGTCGCCTGCAAAGATGACACCTCCTCTTGCTTTTGTTGAATAAAGGCTTCCTTATCAACTTGCAACATTTTCAAATCCTCACAAGCCTTTTTCATTTTTTGGGCTATCATGACATAATCTTTGTTTGCTTTATTCAACTCTTCTGCCATTTTTCTCTTTATTCTTTTATAATGCCTTACAAGAATTATGAAAACTAACGATAATATAAAAACAAACAATATAGCAAGATATTTATTTCTCACCTTAGACAATTTTTCTTTATTTATCTTTTGCTGTAATCGAGAATAGTCATACAAGGAGGCAGCTTGCACAACAGCATTTGCCTGCGTTCCATTCAATATCTTGTCCATTTCTTGTTCGCAAAGAACAGAATACTTCTTTATTGAATCTGAATTAAGACATATTCTATATATAGCCAATAGCCCTTGAGCTGTTTCATACTTAAAACCATAACGACCTAACTTGCGATAGTAATACTCGGCAGAGTCTATACGATTGATTCCTAAGAAATACATTCCCTTTGCCTTATAATAATGCTCGCGCCCTGTAAGTATATTGTTATTTTTATCAAATAATCCAGATTCTTTCTCATAAATATCCATATAGTAATGCGCTTGCTGATACTGAGCACGTTGCAAACAAACATAAATAAGCGTAGGAAGCATCTGAGCTGCATCTTGGCGCATATCATGTGCTTTATACTGCCTATAGCCTTTCTTTATTTGTTCCACAGCCTTCAATGTATCGCCCAATGCATAATATTCACTGGCAATCAGCTCAAAGCCTTGGATATAACTTGCCATATTGTTGGCTTTTGCAGCATAATAACTATATTTTTTATAACATTCAATTGATTGCTTATGCAAATATTGATAACGATAAATATCAGCCATCTGTCCATAAATACCAAAAAGCACCTTATAGTCACACTCTTTACGCAGGGTATCAGCACACTCTATAGCTTTTTTATAGCTCATCATTGCCTTTGGCGCATCCTTGTGGTCACGATACACGCAACCCAGCAGATAATAAGCTTGCATTTTCTCATTATCAGTTCCCTTACTATCATAATAATCCACCACCTCTTGAAATATGGAATCAGTAGGCATAGATAGATAAAGCTTGTTCTGCGCCTTAGCCATCAGCAGCCGCTGCTTCATTACCACCGTACGAGATGCATTCTCCATCTCCAAAGAATCAAAACGGCACAAACTATCATAGGCTGCTTGAGGATGTGCTTCCATCAAGCTGTCTATAACCTGTAATCTCTGCATTTGTACCCGATTTTCGGTACACCCCACTAATATATATAATAAGGTGAAGAACACGGAATATCTCAACAACACGAATTCTCTTCTCTTCATTTTTATCATTTTTACTCTCTAAAATACCATTCATCAAATAAACAAATCATCCAGAGTTACTGATGCCCGGAATATATCGGAGTATTCATTACTCACCAGTTCGGAATTTCCCACATACGTAAGGAGGAATGTCTTGGTAGGGTTCTTTTCTTCCAAAGCCTGCAAACGGCTATTCAGCACCTGAGCATAGCCCGTGGTAACGGCATAAGGAGCCTTATAAAATTTCATCTCACAAACATTCACCACATCATCAGCCCTGTCTATCAGCAAGTCAATCTGCATGCCATCAGCCTCCTCGTTTCCTTTCACTATAAGTGAAGATTCCTGCGAAGACACTGCACCTATATGAAGAGCATATTTTATCTGTGAAATATGCTTCAAACAAACCTCCTCGAAAGCAATGCCACGCCATGAGGCAACATCGCTTTCCTTCAAATGCTGTTGCCAGTAATCAGTTTGATTTACAGCCTTCTTCTCCTTAAAATGAAGCCAGAACCAGCAAAAGGAATCAATAAGCTTATAATACTCCTCTCGCTGACTGAAACCGAAAGGAGTATATTTCACCACAAAATCACTACCCAACAAGGCTTTTAGCATCTTGGTAAAATCACCATTCGGATTCAAACCGGTATGCTCTGCTATCTCCTTACGGGTGAAACCAGCATGGCGGGTACCCAAAAAGCGAACTATCTTCATACAGTCTTCTGCATGATCAAACACAGAATTGAAGAGCCTGTCAAACTCATCCCCCAACTTCGCATGACGGGCAAAGAACAAGGCATCTATATTCTGAGCCAGACTATAGGAAGGGTTAAAGAAATTCATATAGAAAGGAATTCCGCCCATAATCATATAGGCCTGCGTAATATTATAACGGGACATTCTGATACCACGACTCTGATAAAACTCCTCACATTCTTTCAATGTAAACGGAGACAGTTTGATTTCGCCAGTCAAACGACCATATAATCCACCTTTATTACTGATTAGATTATCAAGCATCCAGGAGGTGGCAGAACCACAGACTACGAGCAAAAGATTATGGCGCATATTGCCCCAACCATTCCAGAAAGCCTCTAATGCCGTAAGAAAACCGGAACGTGCCGTATCCATCCAAGGCAACTCGTCGATAAATACCACCTGTCGGGAACCGTTATCGCAAGTTTCCAAAAAACGTTCCAGCAAAAAGAAAGCCTCCATCCACGACTTAGGTTGCGCAATATCCTCCATACCATGACGAAGAAGCGAGAAATAGAAATTCTGCAACTGGTCTTTCAAGGTTACCTTCCGACGACGGTCGTAAGGCGACAATCCTGTGTGATGAAACACCATATCATCATGAAACACCTCATCAATCAAGAATGTTTTACCGACACGGCGACGACCATACACAGCCACAAACTCAGCCCTACCACTTTCATAGTAACGCTTCAATTCTGCTATTTCCTTTTTTCTACCTATTATTTCACACATAATCATACCCAATTGGTTCGCTGCAAATATACGACTTATTTTGAAAATAGCGAAAGAAAATAGCGTTTATTTCGCTACGAAACCATTTTTTTGCCGTTCGTAGCGGAATAAACGCCATTTTAACTCCATTTTAACACTAAGCTAATATATTTTATTCCAGCGTCAGCCACCCATCTTCCGTCCAGTTGATTTTCTTCTGAACCAGGATGCTGGCACCATTCTTGCCTACACTGTAACCATGACAGAAGAAGTAATCGCCATCGGGAAAGGAGTAGGCAGAACAATGGCCCATCGCCTCATATTCTTTCTTATCGCCTTCCAGAATCAGCGTGCTACCGCCATTGCGCATGTCCTTGCCAGCCTTATCCAGATAAGGACCAGCCACCTTCTTGCTTCTGCCCACGGCAACACGATAGTTGCTCTTGATGCCACGGCAGCAGTAATCCCAGCTCACGAAGAGATAGTAATAACCACCATGCTTCATGATGAAAGGAGCCTCGATGGCATTGGTGCCGGCAAACTTGGAGGTAGGATTCGGCTCTGCAGAAGTATCGCCCACGGCATGACGACGGGCGATGGTCTGAGGCTTGGCGCCCTTCTTGGCATGCATCGTCTTCTTATCCAGCTTGATCATCTGGATGCCATCCCAGAAAGAGCCCCAGGTAAGCCAAGGGTTTCCCTTCTCATCAACAATGAAATTCGGATCGATGGCATTCCAATTGTCTCTATCGGCCTTGGAGGCGACGAGGCAGCCCTCATTCTTCCATCCATCCTTATCAGATAAGGAAGTATTGCTCAGCAAGCCGATGGCAGATGTGTTCTTACCAAAGGTGGAACAGGAATAAGCCAAATACCACTTGTTCTTGAAACGGATAACATCCGGAGCCCAGATATGCGTGGTAAAACCTGGCACACTATCATGCGTCCATGCCGGAATCTCGCTGTTCTTGAGCACACCCTGAGGAACAATGGTCCAATGCTTGCGGTCGGTAGAGGTCATCTGCATGATGCCATGACCTGTGCAGTAGAGATAGTACTTGCCATTCTCATACGCCATTACAGGGTCGTGAACAAAAGGAGTATCTACCACTATCGGTTCCTGCGGAGCATTCTGTGCCATCATCTGGCAACTGCCTTTTACAACAGGAGCAGCAATGATCATTGCTGCTCCCAATAGTATTTTAGAAATCTTCATATAATTACACCTTATATATATAGGAGAATTACTTGTTCACAAATTTCTTTCCGTTTACAATCACTACACCCTTGTAGCTCTTGTCTACCTGCTGACCAGAGAGATTGAACCACTTGCCATCATTCTTCTTCTGAATAATGATAGGGTTCGAAATGCCTGTAGAAAGGCTTGAGCCATCGATGTAGGAGCCCTCATTTACGAAGAACAGGTTAAGCTGGCTAGGCTTGCTGGCGATGGTGGTTGAGAATGAGTAGTTATATACCTTCTTACTGGTAGTTGTGATTGTGGCTGTCATCTTGAAGGCACCATTAGCAGCATACTCCACAGTCATGTCAACCAAAGACCCGTTCATATCATTCTTGAAGGTATCCCAAACATAATTGCTTACACAGCCCACATTGGAATTTGCGGTATTGTTCCAATTATCGCAACGGATGCCGAAATACTCGATATAGCCAGCCACACCATGTGTCTTGTTGGCACCATACAAAGCCCAGTTGCACCAGTTGTTTGTAGCATTACTATAGTTATAGAACTTAAACTGAGCCTTCTTACCAGCCTGCAACTTATAATCTGCCGAGAAATTGGTCCACCAAGCAGAAGTTGTATTCTTCTGTGCAGATACAGGATAGTAAACCGGAGTCGTTTCCTCAGCATCAGCATTGATGTTCAGGGTATAATCCTTAGTATATTCATAACCGTCCTTGCTGATAGTCATGGTCATGGTGACCTTACCCTTGCCTTTTACTACGCCGTCATCGGTCAGGATAGAGGTATCGCTTGACTTCCATGAAACGGTAGCACCAAGATGGCCCTCTGTAGGGAGAATTGGCTTTGAATTCAAAGTTGCACCATCTGCGAAAGGAACGCTGGTCTTATCCAATGTATATTTGATAGCCGCCTTGGCATCAGCCTTGCTTCCCCAGATACTCAAACCGCGAGTCTGCAAGCTGCCACCACCTGATGTAGCCAAACCGTCAGAAGAACTGAGGGCTGTAAAGCAGAGTGCCTTGATATTGGTATAATCGATGGTCTGCTTGGTAAGCACACCCTTGAACATCACCTCTGCATTGGCTGTAGCAACACCCTTCAAGGTAAGATTGATGTAGCTTGTACCGCTCACCAGTTCCCATTTACCGGTATACTCGCCTGAGATAGAACCATCTGCATTGAGATGGATGGTAACAGGTTTCTCATAAGCCATTGCCGCCGTATTCTGACGGTAAGGATGAGCTATTATCTGATAATCGCCCGCTACCTCTGTTGCATCATAGAGCTGCTGGGTAGCAATATCATTATCAGTATAAGTCTCGCCGCTAAACTCGTAAGGAGCAGCAACCAGCCAACCGTCCTGGTTTACGAAGAGCTGATGTACACGAACCTCATGCTCCTCACCTCTGTTCATGAAGCGGGTATGGTAAACGATGAGTGCTCGTCCCTTATGGTCCACAATGGCTGAGTTATGTCCCTGAGCCAATTCAGCATTAGGCATGGTTTCCCACTGGTAGTTGCCGAAGAGTTTCACACCCTCATCGCGATTGGCGTTAACTCCAAAGTTGACTCTTGGCTTGTCATATACGGCATCAATGCCCGTTTTAGTAAGACAGTCCTTATAAGGTCCGTCAGGTTTCTCAGAGCGGAAAACACGAATCTGATAGCCACCGGCAGCCGTCAAACCACCATAACTCATAAAGAGATAATAGTACTTGCCCACCTTCTGGATATAGCTTGCCTCGCCGGAAACATAATATCCGCCGGCAATCTTCTTGCCGAAATAAGGGTCGCTGGTACAGTTGGCATCGGCAGCATCCGGAGTAGTGGTCGTACCGCTTATCTGATAAGGGAAAGTATAAGTATAGTCACGGAGACCGTTAGTCTTATCGAGTCTGATCATGAAGATACCACCCGACCATGAACCATAACTCATCCAGAGATTATCATCATCATCATAGAACACACATGGGTCAATACAGTTAGGCCAATAGGTTCCCCATTTATCGCCCACCTTATAACGGGAAGGAAGAGCGGTTTCGCCTGTGGCAATGGCAAAGTCGGTATGTTTCCAGTCATCCGCAGCAGCGTATGAATTGTGAGCGTATGTGCCCTGGAAACCGGAGAAAACTACTGGTCCCTGATAAGTCCAAGGTCCTTCGATATTATCTGAAACAAAGCATACGATGGAAGAGCACCAGTGGTCACCATTCAGACTCATGTACATGCACCATTTCTTCATTATTTTGTTGTAGATGACATCTGGAGCCCACTGCATACCTTTTACTGTATTGCCCTCATACTGCCATCCATGAGCATCGAAGTTGCCGAAAGCAACCTCCTCGCCCTTGCTGTTCTTCACCTTTTTGATGACGTGAGTGGTGTAAGCATTTTTAAAATTAACGTCAGCAAAAAGACTGTTGCTGGTTCCGGCATTCTCCTCACCCGTTTTGAAGATGTTCCATTTCTGATAGTTGAACGAAGCATTAGTCCTGGCTCTGCCCAGATGCGAACCGTAGATATAATATAGAGGGTTGTTGGCATTAGAGCCCGTAACATCCATCACGATAGAAGGGTCGTGCACAGCGATGCGCCCTATCGTTTGGGTAGCGTATGCATTAGCCAGATCATTATCGCCGACAGGCGTCTGAGCCATAGCTCCGTTCATCGCCATCAGACTCATGATAGAAAGTAATAACTTCTTCATACGATTTCAAGTTTAAGATATGATTTTTTTAAACCAAGGAAGGTCTATAGTGTTTTCGCCATAGACCTCACCTAAAATATAATAATGTATATTGACAAAGATTACTTGCCGGTTGTTTCACCCTCAGTAGTCTCGCCACCCTCAGTGGTGTCGTCCTTCTTAGGAGCATCAGAGAGTTCCCAACCTGCATTCTGTCCTAAATTAGGATTCTTCTTGTAAGTGTCATCAGGCACTGGGAAGTAATAATTCTTAGGACTAGAGAACGCACGAGTAGGGTGGGTATTATCGTTGCGATAAGTATATACCTGGCTCTCATTAGGAGTTACAACAACGCTATAGATGTTGTAAACCTGCTTGTAGCGTGGCTCACTCTTCTCTGTAGCAGCACTCTTGCCATCAAACAACTTCCAGCGGCGCTCATCGAAGAAACGGTGATCCTCGAAAGCCAACTCGATGCGGCGCTCATTGCGAATACGCTCACGAAGCTGCTCCTTGGTCATACCCTTGTAAGCAGGCATACCCACACGGGCACGAACCTGGTTCACATAGTCGTAGGCAGCATCAGGACCCTTTGCCTCGTTCAATGCCTCTGCTGCATTAAGCAGAATCTCCGCATAGCGGAAGATAGGGCAAGCGGTAACGAATGTGGTAGGGTTCTTAAAGCTCATATTGTGAACGAACTTCTTAGAGTAGTAACCGGTAGTGGTACCACCATGAAGATCCTGGTAGTCTTTGCCACCTACAGATACATCCACGGCACGTTCCTCGTCCTGACTCTTGTCACCCCAGATACTTCCCTGGTGGAAGATGGTCTGTTCCAGACGTGGGTCACGGTTCTTGTATGGATCCTGGTCGTTGTAAGAAGGATCCTGGTCGATAGGAAGACCATTGATGGTCTCGTAAGAATCAACCAGATTCTGTGTAGGGTTTACACGACCGGTAGAGTTCACATTACCGGAGAAACCACAAGGAGTGTTGAACATCTCAATTTCTCGTGTATTCCACTCACTGCGACTGAGGATATACTCAGGATTCAGGTGAGGTGTACTGGTGAAGCACTCGTAGTAGTTCTTGTTTGGGTTGTTATCGTCTGTTGTGTAAAGACGGTAAGGATTGGCAGAACTCTTATTGGCATTGATGAAAGCGAGAGCTGCATCGGCAGCTTCCTGCCACCAGGTAACATCATTTGTAGGATTGTTCAGTGCAGAAGCACGATAGAGCAATGCTCTTGACTTCAATGCATAGACAGCAGCACCATTAATACGTCCCCAGTTCTCATTTTCATTGCTGTAACGGAATGGGAGCGCACCACTCTTGATGATGGCATCGCATTCATCAGCTACCCACTTCAATGCTTCAGGAGCTGGAGTACGGGCAATAGAAGCAGCCTCTGCATTATCCAACACATGATCCTCGATAGGCACTGCACCGAAATAGCCAATCATATCGAAATGAAGGATGGCACGAATGAAACGCGCCTCTGCCTTGTAACGGTCGCAGAGTTTGTTGTCGTCACCGCTTTTCTCAGCATTTCCGATGACACTCTCACGTACCTTTGAAATAAAGTCGTTGCAGACACGGATTCCCTTCAGATCGTTGCTCCAATAACTATTGGCAAACCAGTGGTTCTTTGCATCGTATGAATCGTTCAACACACTGTGATAGTAATGCACATTCCAGTAAGAAAGGGCATTATCGGTCATACAGTCACGAGAAGCTGCACGGAACTGACCATCAGTATATCCCGCAAAGGCATCAGGCAAATAGGTATAGGCATTTGCCAAAACACCACGGGTACGGTCGTAGTTGCTGTAGATGTTCTCGTCGGTATAAGTCAAGTCGACTTCCTTATCGAGGATGTCGCTGCAGGAGGTCATACCTCCTACAGCCAGCATCGCCAATGATATATTAACTAATATCTTTTTCATATTCGTTTTTGATAAAATTGATTAGAAACCAATGTTAATACCAAATGTAAATGACTTTGTCTTTGGATACCACCAGCAGTAGCTCAATGGCTTCTCTGGGTCTACATCATCTGGCAGACTGCTGAAGGTAGCAATATTGTAAGCGCTGAAGTAAACGCGGCACTTAGTCATCCACAACTTAGAAATCAACTTAGATGGCAAAGAGTAACCTACCTCGATATTACGGATAGACCAGAAGTTACCATTACGTACCCAGATGTTGTTCTGGTAAGAACCTGTAGCACGGTCTGAATCAACTGCATCAAATCCATTATATACAGGACGTGGATAAGTAGCATTCACGTTGCGAGGATCAGAAGGATCATCAGTATAGTAACCCCAAGCCTTTGTTACCTCATGGGTACCCATGTTACTCCAACCACTGTAGCTGATAGCTGGTGAAAGGAATACTGAGCGACGGAGATAAGCATTCACAATCATGCGGGCATCGAAGCCCTTGTACTCGAAACCGAAGTTGAAGGTAGGAATCATCTCAGGAATGATGGTGTATGAATCTGGTACCATATCCTTTGAGTCGATCACGCGGTCACCATTGATATCCTTGAACACCGCTGTACCCAACTGCTGTGCTCCATTAGAGAAGCTGTTGTATGGATACTTCTCCGGATGAGCCTTAGCATCCTCTGCTGATGTAGCAATCAGGTTAGGATCTGAAGCCCATTGGTCGAACTTATAGATGTTCCATCCACCCACACGGTTGGTACCAGTCTGAGCCTGCTCATAGAGTTCGGCTACCGAAGTATTGTCATAGATTCTATGACCTGCCTTGCGCTGCCACTCTACATCTGGTGCAGTTTCATCGATATCGGTAATCTTGTTGGTATTGAAGGTAAGCTGACCCTCGATAAAGTACTTAAAGTCCTTGCCGATATTGCCACGATGACCGAGAACGAGTTCGTAACCGTGGCTTTCAACCTTACCGTATGAATCCTGTGCTACAGGCACACCAAGTATGGTCTCTGGAATGGTTGAACGGGATACCAGGATGTTAGAACGCCACTCCTTGAAGATATCGAAGCTACCATAGAGTTTGCTGTTCCAGAGGTTCCAGTCAACACCGAGGTTTACCATCTTGGAGATTTCCCACTTACTGTTGGCATTACCGGTCTTGCTCTCAGCATAGCCATTCACAAAAGTTCCGTTATAACCGAAACCGTAACCGGTAGCTGTACCATAGATACTCTGATATGGGTAACGGCCTGCACCTGTAGATGACTGACCAGCCTCACCATAAGAAGCACGGAGCTTGAGAAGATTGACAAAGCCAAGTTTCTTCATCCAGGATTCCTCAGAGAGTACCCATCCTGCTGATGCACCCCAGAAGGTACCCCAACGGTCGTCTGGTGAGAAGTTATCACATCCCATACGAGAGAGGTTGACTGAGGCGATATACTTGTTGGCATAGTCGTATGTTCCCTGGAAGTTGTATGCCAGATAGCGGTTTGAAGATGCACTCTGCTGGGTAGAGTAATCTGAACCTGCTTCCTCATTACGGTAGTAACGGGCAAAGGCACGGGCATCTACATTGTGCTTACCGAAACTGTTCTTATAACTTACACCACCAAACAAATTCAGGTTGTAGTAGTAACCACGCTGATTAGCTGATGGGTTGCTCAAAGCTGCCTTGGTAGTATATTTGGTATACTTGAACTGGCTGACATCGGTAACCGCCAGGTTATCGTAGTCGTAGTTCCATGAATCCATCTGAGCAGTCTGCGTTGACTCGAAAGTCTCGTATGCATCGAAGCTGACAGTACCGAACAAGCCTAAGCCCTTCAATACAGGACTCAAATCGTACTTGGCATTCAAGGTAGAATACAAGTTACGGCGACGGTTCTTCTCTAAACCGGAACCACCCAGGTAACGTACCGGGTTGTTGGCTGTAGATGAAGAATAGATACTTCCGTCAGGGTTATGGGTAGGAGCCATAGGGTTTGCCTCGATTACACCGAAGGTAACGAGGTTGAACACACCCTCTGTAGGCTGAGAGATGTTATCAATACGTCCACCCAAGTCGAGAGATACGTTCAGATACTTGGATACATCGATATCAATGTTAGAACGGAGATTCCAGCGGTTCAGTACGTGCTGAGTGCTGTAACCATCATTCATTTCAGTACCCTCGGTATTCCACATACCCTCCTGACGCAGATAAGAGAAGCTTACATAGTAGCGGGCACGCTGGTTACCGCCACTAATCTGCAGGTTGGTGCGATACTGTGGTGCAGCTTCACGATACAACTGGTCTGCCCAAGCTGTATTGAAGTACTGATACTTGCGGATATCATCGTCAGCAAACTTTCCACCGTTGCATACATACTTGTAGTTATCGAGCTGATCCTGGGTGTACATCGGATCCATACCGCTCAGATAGCGTACCTGGTTACGGGTCATCGCCATGTTGTAAGAGTTCTGAACCTCCATCTTGTTGGCGAGGGTCTGGAAACCGACTTCCTGAGTGAAATCAATCTTAGTCTTACCGGCATTACCGCGCTTGGTAGTAACCATAATCACACCATTGGCACCACGCATACCATAGATAGAAGAAGCGGCAGCATCCTTCAGTACGGTGATGCTCTCGATAGGATAAGCATCGAGGAAGGAGAGATCACGCTCTACGTTGTCCACGATAATCAGTGGAGAACGGGCACTCTGGTTGGTGGTACGGATACCACGAATAAAGAGGAAACTCTCCGACCATCCTGGCTCAGAAGACCACTCGTAGGTCTGCACACCATTCAGTGTTGAGGTGAAGGCATTCTGAAGAATGGTAACAGGATGCTTCTGCAATTCCTCGCCTGAAACAACCGAACGGGAATCAGTCAAGATTTTCTTTTTCTGCTCGCCGAAAGGAACAGGAGCGAGATGCTCATACTCGTCAGTATCATCTTCCATCTTGATGACGTATGTGCCGTCAAAAGTGGTCACCTTCTCCTGCGCATTCTTGTAACCTACGCTACTTACGCAGATTTCATCGCTAGGAGTTACCTTCTTTAATGTAAAGTAGCCATCCTTATCGGTCAGGGCAATGCGGCTTTCCTCTGCCACGTTGACAACAGCTCCAGGGATTGGATCACCCTGGCTGTTGACGATTCGGCCTTTGAGCACCTGCTCCTGTGCCAAGACAGAGCTTGAAGCACAGAGAAGTGCACTCAGCATCAAGACTTTGCTTGATGAAGATACCTTATTATATATATTCTGAATATTATTCATACGATTCTATCATTAAAAGAGTTATTCTTTCCAACCATCGTTTTGGAAGTCCTGACCAATCTTCCAAACCTCAGCCTCTGGGATTGGATAGAGGTAGAACTTGTCCTGCCATTTGCGCTGCTGGGCTACCTTACGGGTAATAGTGCCATCTGCTGCCACATCTACACCATAGATATCACGGCCGAGTGCATCGCCTGCTACGTTCCAGCGACGTACATCCCACCAGCGGTGCTCCTCGAAAGCAAGTTCGATGGTACGCTCCTTGTGGATGAAATTGCGCATAGCTGTCTGGGAATTCAGGTCTGTACGGTCGGCTACATTACCCATGATACCGCCACGATGACGAATCTGGTCGAGCAGGTTGCAAACCTGTGTCTTGTTGCCTGCATAGTCAGCCTCGTTCAATGCCTCAGCATAGTTCAGAAGCAGTTCGCTATAGGTAAAGATCTTCCAGAGGCGCTTGGCTGTACCGCTGTGGTTACTGCTCAGGATAGTCTCAGGAATATACTTGCGTACATAGTAACCTGTTGGAGTAGCATTCTGGTTGCCGATAGGATTATCGCGATGACCATAAACCACATCAATGACATTGGTCTTGGTGCTGGTAGCCTGACCCCACTCACAACCATTGTAAAGAATGGTAGCTGCGAGGCGTGGATCACGGTTCTTCCACATTTTCTGCTCTGTATAACCGCTCTCTTCGTTGATGGTAGGCTTGCCGTTTACATAAACCGGAGCACCTGTTGCATCATACTGCTTGAACGGAGCTGAACCATCTTCCATATCATACATATCCACGAGGTTCTGGCTTGGGCAAAGACCACCCTGTCCGCCTTCACCTACAGGAGTATCGGTAGAAATACCGCTCCAGCCGATGGCTACATCGTTGCGGAAGAAGATAACCTCAGGGTTCTTGTCAGTATAAGTGTTGAGCAACCAGGCATTGTTGTAGGCAGCTACACCTCCGTTGGTACGATCTTCCAACTTATAGTTCTCACCATAGTCAGCGATGAAGCTCGCAGCTGCGTCAGCAGCCTGCTGCCAGGTAACACCGCTCTGTGCTGAGTAGCGTGGACTTGCCATGTAGAGCATCATGCGAACATAGAGGGCACGTGCTGTAGGCTGGTTCACCTCACCTGCATAGGTAGCATCGTTGGTCTCTGCGTAAGTCTTCAGACTGCTCTCGCATTCCTTTACCTCCTTGAAGAGATAATCCATGAAGGTCTTGAGGTCTGGGCGCTCTGTATAACCTGTCATCAGGTCACCGTTAGGGTCGAGCTCGGTTGTAACCAATGGCACCGGACCGTAACGGAGGAACAGTTCCCAGTAGAAATAGGCACGGAGGAAACGGGCCTCTGCAATATAGTTTGCCTTACGTGAATTGTAAAGTTCTACGTCAAGATCTGCAGGGCGAAGCTTGTTCTCTGTATCCTGCTGCAATGTGTTGATGGTGATATTGCACTTGCGGATACCACGATAGCGACTCTCCCAAGGAGAAGTCAGCTCTGCTGCACCGCCACCACCATAATAGTTACCGATATTGAATGTGGTACGTGTACCTGATGTACCGATACTTGACTCAGCCAGATCGGTAGCAGCATCCATCCATGAGTTGTTCACGCGGTTGGCACCGTGAAGCAGGAAGTTGTAAGTATCGTTGTGGTTCTGTTCCAACAGAGTAAAGTTACCCAACACCTCAGCTTTTGTCAACTCATTGCTTGGCTGCTTGTCGAGGAAATTGCCGAAGGCGTCTTCGCAAGAGGTGAGCGTCATTGCTCCCATAACGAGCGCCAAAGCAAATATACTATATTTCTTCATTTTCGATTCTTTTTGAATGTTCTTGAATTAGAATACGACATTGAAACCTACGTTGACGGTCTTCAAGAGTGGATAACGGTTTGAACCGTTACTCTCTGGGTCAACCAAGTCGTCGAGATGATCCCATGTAAAGAGGTTGTTGGCATTGATGTAGAAGCGAACATTGCTCATACCGACATGCTTAATCAACTCCTTAGGGAATGTATAGCTCAACTCGATGTTCTTCAGACGGACAAATGAACCGTTCTTCAGGAAGAATGAGTTCTGGCGCTGGTTGTGGTCACCGTTGCTTCCGTAATGGAGCAATGGATATTCTGCTGTTGCCAGGTTCTCTGCCTCGCTCTTTGCAGGGTTCCAGCGGTTCAGGTGGATATCCTTTACCTTACCGTTGTTCTGGAAGGCGAACATCGCATCGCTGTCGTAGTAACGGGATACATGATCTACACCCTGGAACATTACTTCGAAACCGATGCCCTTATAGTTGGCGCCGAGTGTCAGAGCGTATGTGTTCTCTGGAATATCGCTGTAGCCGATGAATGTCTCATCACGGTCATCGATGAAGCCATCGTTATTCATATCCTTGTACTTCAGGTCACCAACCTTTACGTTTCCGTAGGTTGATACAGGGAAGTTAGGATTATCCAAGTCTGCCTGTGTTACGAAACCCTCGCATACCAGACCGAAGTACTGGTTGATTGGGTGACCTTCGCGCTTGCGGTAAGCGGTCTTGTAAGCAGGCTCATCCATATTCTTGATCTTGTTGGCTGCATGAGAGAAGGTTGCACCGATATTATAGGTGAAGTCCTTGCCGATGTGATTGAAGTGATGGAGTTCCAACTCGTAACCCTTGTTCTGGGTCTTACCGAGGTTTCCGGCTGCCATTGTTACACCTACCCACTGTGGACGGCTCAAGTACTCGGTCAGGATATCGTTACGGTTCTCAACGAAGTAGTCGAAGTTACCAGTCAGCATACCGTTGAACAAGCCGAACTCAAGACCTACGTTGAACTTCTTGGCACGCTCCCAGGTTACACCATAGTTAGGATACTGGCTCTCGAAGATACCGGTCTGACCCTTGTTACCGAAGTAGTAATCGTTAGTAATCTGGTTCCACTTCTCCTCATAGAGGAAGCGCTGAGCTACACCACCTACGGTATAAACGTCGTTACCAACCTCACCGTAAGATGCACGGATCTTCAGGTTGTTCAACCAGTTTTCTGTTGGCTTCATAAACTCTTCCTGAGTTACACGCCAACCGAGTGAGAATGCAGGGAAGAAACCGAAGCGCTTGCCCTTCAGGAAGTTCTCTGAACCGTTGTAACCAACGTTTACCTCAGCGAGATACTTGTCATCATAGCCGTAAGTTACACGACCTACGAGACCCTGATAGCGCTTAGCCAGGTCTGAGTTGTAACGGTAGTCGTTCTGGTTGTAAAGTACCATACCGGTAACATCGTGCTTACCAAACTTGCGGGCGTAGTTAATCTGACCCTCCATATAGAGCTTGTAAGTTGTAGAAGAACCCTTAGAGTAAGCCAGGTCGCCATCTACATTATATTTGGTATAAGCATCTGCACTTGTAAAGTTGTTGCGGTCGTTCAATTCATAGGTTGCAAAAGCTGCACCGAATGTCTTCTTATAATAAGAGTCATAGTCGAATGAAACCATACCGCGGGCAGAAAGACCAGGAGTCAACCAGTCCATCTTGTAGTCTGCAATGAAGTTGGTCTCATTGATGGTATTGGTTCCACGATAGTATCCACCCTTTGAAAGAGCAGCTACCACATTGTCCTGATATACGGCAGTACCACCATAGAGAGTCTTGGTTGTCTCACCATTCTGTACCTCATAAGATACAGGGAAGATCCAACCTGGAGTATGGTTGATACGTGCGAAGATATCATAGTTGGTAGAACTCTCGTTAGTATTTGAACCATGACGATTTTCGAAACGGGTACCGAAGTTTACGCTGAATGTCAAATCCTTAGAGAGGAAGAAGTCCATGTTGGCACGGAAAGCGTAACGGTTGTAGCCTGGGCTTGAAGAGTTACCGTAGGCATCCTGGCTGAGGTTCTTGATCAGAGAGCCCTGATTGTAGATTTCACCAGATACATAGTAGCGCATACGTTTCGTACCACCACGTACACTTATATTGTAGCGCTGAGAAGGAGCCCAGTTGTTGAGCACCTCATCATACCAATCTACATTAGGATAGAGAAGCGCATCAGCACCTGTCAACTCGCCGGCGCAGCTCTTGCGGTACATCTCGATATCAGAAGCTGAATACTGTGATGGAAGACCATCATTCTTCAAAGCCTCCTCCAGAAGAGTAACTGAGTCGTAAGAATTCAGATAGTGAGGCTTACGGGTTGGGGTACCCCACATGAAATTGCTGGTCAAGCTAACCTCTGGCTTCATATCCTTACCACGCTTGGTAGTAACGAGGATGACACCATTCGCACCACGCACACCATAAACGGCTGTAGCAGAAGCATCCTTCAATACAGAGATACTCTCGATATCATCAGGAGCCACCTGAGAGAAAGCACGCTCTACACCATCTACCATGACCAATGGAGCACCATCGCCAGCGAAGGTTGCACGACCACGGATGTTGATGGTAGCGTCATCGGCACCAGGAGCACCAGATACCTGGGTTGTTACGACACCAGGAATCTTACCGGCAATAGCCTGTGTAACGTTGGCAGTAGGGGTATTCAAGAGGTCATCTGAACTAACCTGAGAGATAGCACCTACGACACTCTCCTTCTTCTGATGACCGTAACCAACGACTACGACCTCATTGATTTTCTGACTTTCGTCCTTGAGAACCACCTTGATATTACGCTGATTGCCTACACGGATGTTCTGAGCAACCATACCGATATAAGAGATTTTCAAAGTAGCGTTCTCGTTCTTCACCTGAATCTTGAAGTTACCGTCGAAATCAGTAACAACACCATTGGTTGTCAATGCTTCCATAACAGTAGCACCGATGATAGGCTCACCCGATTCATCTGACACATTACCAGATACGGTAACCTGTGCTGATGCTCCTAAAGTAAGGAGCACCAGTGTCAGGGTCAAGAAAAACTTATGCAATATGTTATTGTTCATTGTTTATTCTATTAATGTTATTGTTGAAGTTCAGCCTCCGTTTAATACAAAGGCTTTCCAATATAGCAAGCTGCAGGATCCATCACAAGATAAGAACCATCAACGATCAGGAAGGCACGGAGCATCTCATTGGCATCACTACAAGGAGCAGTAAATCTCTCGATGTAAACCTTGCCGTTAGTACAGGTCTCTACAGCTACCACCTTGATGTCTGTACCAGAACGGGAAATGGTCATATTCACCTTGGCACCCTCCATATTCTGGCGGAACTCAGCCCACTCATCATCATTGGCTGGATAACCTTCATTATCCCACTTTCCTGAGGCATAAGAACCACCCCAGCCAAATGCATCGCTACGGATAACAAAATACTCTGAATAATTACCACCAGCACGCTCATCATCGGTGCTGACACAGAGGTTCCAGTTGTTCCAGTTACCACCACCTGATGTATGGTTGGTGAAACCGAGGTGCAATGAAGCACCAGAAGGAATCTGGAAATAATCAGAGAATTGTGTCCACCAAGCGGCTGAGCAATCAGAAGTTCCGATTTCGCTGGTTGTAACTTCTACAGCAGTCTGTGCCTGACACTCGTTGGTATCCATGACAAGATAAGAACCATCAACAATCAGGAAGGCACGGAGAACCTCATTGGCATCATTGCAAGGAGCAGTGAATCTTTCGGTGTAAACCTTGCCATTTGTACAGGTTGCCACTGCTACTACCTTGATATCTGTACCAGAACGGGAAATGGTCATATCCACCTTGGCACCCTCCATATTCTGACGGAACACAGCCCATTCATCATCATTGGCAGGATAACCTTCATTATCCCACTTTCCAGAGGCATAGGAACTACCCCAACCAAATGCATCGCTACGGATAACAAAATACTCTGAATAATTACCACCATTACGTACATCATCTGTACTCAAACAGAGGTTCCAGTTGTTCCAGTTGCCAGCACCTGATGTATGGTTGGTAAACTTCAAGTGGATAGAACCATTTGCAGGAATACGATAGTAGTCTGAGAAGCTAGTCCACCAAGCAGCAGAGCAATCAGAAGTACCGATTTCGGTAGTAGGAGTACCATCCTCCTTCACAAACTCTACATTCTTGAAAGCTTCATCACCACCACCATTACCACCAATGGTCTTGTTCCAATCCTTCTCTTCCATCATGTTACGGATCAGGGTAACATTGTCGATAGATACGGTGTTGGTCTCTTCGGCTGTCAACTTGCTGTCTCCACCTATATATATATAAGGTAAAGAGTTGATGGAATCAACCAAGGTCTTGTACTGGAAAGAGGTAGCACTTGATGATGTCTGATAACCAGAAAGGCTCTTCTTACCATCAACGTAGAGCTGGTAACCTTCAGTAGAAAGCTGAAGGGCTACGAAATGCCACTCGTTAGGAGAGAGAATACCTGTCTTCACAGAAGAAGGATCATTCTCATTCAGGTTCAAACTCTGCAACTGGGTAGGCTTGTTGTAAACCACCTGACCATTGGCAGTGATATAGAAGCGAGCACTGATATCATTACCAGCTGCATCCTTCTCATCTGAACCAAATGAGATAAGAGGGCGTGTCAAGTCAACATCTGCGACTGTTCCGTCCTCAGCTACAGCTGCATCAATCTTTACAGCGAAAGTGATGGCAGCACCATTTTGCAACTTCACCCCATTGAAAGGATTGGCAATCTTGGCACCACCCTTACCATTGATGTGCAATACATTACTTGCGAGGGACTCATCGTTGGTCACCTCACATGACTCGTCGTGACTGATCATGTCAGAATACTCAGGTTTCTCTTCTGAATACTCAAAGTCATAAGTCGCCACTGTTGTCTTAGATGGGTAAATCTGTCCGCCAGCAGGATCGTCCTGCCGGCCCCAGTCATCACCACAAGCAGTGAAACTTAATGCCACCATGATAGCCCAAGCAAACGAAAGCAAAGTTTTTCTTATCTTCATAACTTAATGCTTTTAGGTTGTTTTGTTACTATATATAGGTTATTTAAAAATTCTAAATCCATTTACAGTGGCAAAAGTACAATTAATCAGATTATATTGGGTGGACAAATGGGTTTTATAGGTGGACAAACGCATAAATAGTGGATTTTTAAGGATATTACGTGCTTATCCACCAGTTGTGTACCCACACATACAAAACAAGGGATTACTTGACTTATATCAAGCAACCCCATGATTTTATTTTGTTTACTTAACAAATAATCACATCCTGGAACATTATTTCTTCAAAGAATCCAAGGAGAACTATGCCATATCTGAACCCTAAGAATCCAACTGATCCTTATATGCAGTTGGCGAAATACCAAACTGCTTGGTGAAGCAACGGGTGAAATACTTCGGATCGTTGAAGCCTACACGGTAGGCTATCTCCGTGATATTTCGGTTGGAAGTTTTATCAGCCATCATCTTGCGCGAGATGTCGAGACGGTAGTTGCGAATAAACTGGGCTGTTGGCAAGCCTGTCTCCTTGGAGAGATTCTTGCTCAGCACACTGCGGGATATGCCCAAAGCATCTGCCAGTTCCTGAACTCCGAACTCAGAATTATCGTAGTTTTTCTCCATCACATCCATCACTTCTTCCATGAATGGACGCGTATTCTCCTCTACCATCTTCCTGTCAACCTCAATGCTCTTTTTCTGACTGTCCTGATAACGTTTCTGGTTCTGCAGAATCATCTGGATGCGACTCTGCAGTTTTTCTGGTTCATCACTTTCCTTCATCGCTGCCTCGATAGGACGGTACAAAGCCTCAACTTCCTCTTCGCGCATCTTGTTGAGACGGCGCACATAAGCATATTGGAGCAAGGCGATGATACCTATTATAATAAGAGCAACAAACCACCAGCTCTTCCAGAAATAAGGAGTAATCTCTACTTCTACAGAGATGACCTGTTCCTTATCGGAATTGATAGATGGGATATATTTCACCTCAAACTCATAGTCTCCAGCCGGCAGAGTGGAATAACGCACACCATGCTGGCCAGCCTTGAGTTGAACCCACTCATTCTCGTATCCCTTCATGCGATAAAGGTACACGCCCTGTGTCTCGCTGCCATAATTGAGCGCTGAGAAAAAGAGAGTGAACGACTTATCACTCTCATGGATACGCAACTTTCTGGCGATGGAGATGTCTTCTTCCAGATAATCGCTGCCGGCAAAAACTGGCTGGTTATCTACCAGAAGTTCGGTAAAGCACAACTTACCCGTCTGATGCACAGAACGTTTTACGCCCTTCACTGCCATCATACCCATATCGGTGCCCAGGAATATCTCGCCCTTGTCATTGCGGATGGCTCCATTGAAATAGAACTGTGAACTGATCAGACCATCTTCACGGGAGAAACTGCAGAATGCCTCTGTCTTAGGATTGAAGATAGAGAGTCCGTTATCGGTAGCTATCCACAGCATGCCCTGGTTATCTTCTACAATACCTTTAACGATGTTGTTGGCAAGTCCGTTGTTGGTGGTATACGACTTCACTTGAGTCTTTCCGTTTTTATCGCTGGTATAGCAATACAGACCGTAGCCGTTACTGCCCATCCATATCTTTCCATCCTTAGCCTGGCAGAAAGACAATATCTTATCGAAGACTCCGCTCTTCGGATTGTCGAGTTTATACTGATGATACGTCACAGCGAAATCGCCCTTGCCATGAGGACGCGACTTGAGGTCGACCTCTACCATTCCCCGCACACAACCCATCAGGAGTTTGCCCTTTCGGGTTATCAGAGAACCAATGCAGCCGCGCACATTCTGGCATCCCCTGAAAGGTTCGATGAGTTGGCGGCGCTTCATATCATAGAAGAAGAGACCATCATTGGTTCCGAGCCACATACCATCATTGATAGGATCGTAAGCCAAGGCACCGGCAAAGTTAAGTAAATGCTGATGCTTTGCATCTATCACCAGAGGAATAATCTTGCCCGGCTGCTGGAGATTCATCACTGCAAAGCCCGTACCCCAGGTACCAATCCAGAGCTGATTGCGGTTATCGGCTGCAAGAACCGAGACGGTATTATGCGGCAAACCGGAATTTGCCATCGTATAATGAACAAAGTTCATGCTGCCTGGAGTCAAGGCATTGAGACCTCCCTCTACGGTTCCTACCCACAGGGTTCCGTCGGCTGCCGCATACATGGCATTGACTGCGTTGGGAGAGATGCTGCCTGGGTTGGCGGGGTCGTGACGGTAGAATGCCAAATCCAACTGACGTGGAGCCAACTTGATAACACCACCCGTCTCGGAACCTACCCATATCTGTCCGTTCTTTGAGAAAAGACAGTTGATAAAGTTGCTGCTCAGCGGATTCACAGCCGTAGCAGTGTTCCAATGTTCTATCTCTCCGGTCTTATCATTGAAGATATCTACGCCACAGAGCGTTCCTACCAGAAGTTTGTCATCTGGAGAAACGGCAAGGCTCGTCACTACTTCGTGCTGAAGCGAATGGTCGGTAGCAGAGCAATGGAATTCCTGCTTGCCACTATTAAACAATCCGCGATTCGTACCCATCCATATCTTGCCATGATACGAGATGATGGCACCGCCATACCAGCCTTCGAGCGGAGGGAATAGGGATGAGATGTTCTTTGCTACGAGCTGATTGTTCTTCACTGAGAACTCGCTCACCACTCCATTGTTGCATAATACAACTGTTCCTCTGCGATAGACATCACAGATTCCAAGATCGGGAGCACTATAAGGATAGGATGTGGACAAGACGCTGTTCACCTCGCCCTTTTCGTTAAAGCCGAAACGGGTAAGCTGGTTGAAAGAAAGCATCCATATATTGCCCTTTGCATCACAATATATTCGGGTGCAAAGGTTCTTGAATACTTTGTTGAGTTGTGCCTCTACCTGGCTGTTCTCACAAGGTAGAACAATAGGCTGCATGGTATTGAGGTCGAGCACCTGCGGACCTTCTTCGAAAGCCACCCAAAGGCGCTTGAACGGATCTTCGCAGACATTACGGCAACTGTTGCTTCGCAGACTGATTCCTACAGACCCCAAACCGAAGTTCATGAAATTGAAACCATCGTAGCGCACCAATCCACCACCATGCGTACTAATCCATACAAAGCCGTAAGAATCCTGAAAGATGTCATCGGCAAAGTTATTCGGCATACCTGTAGCCATATTGAGATAGCTTACATTATAGCGACTAGGCAGCCCACCTTGCGCCCAACTGCTCAAGGTTATGAAAAAAATGCTTATTATAGAAAGAATGTATCTAATCACCATTTATTGCTCTTGTTGCTGATGCTTATCCTCCCATTTTGAATAGATTAAAGAACCAGCAATAATTAAAGCGAAAAAGACATACATCACTAATAATCCATTACTCATTTTACTTCCCTTTCTTATTATCTTCAATTTTGGAAAATACTATCATTCCTAAGCCTAAAAGCATAAGAGCGACATACATACTTAACAATCCTGCATCCATACTTATTGCCTTTTCTGTTCTTTGCGATCATCAATTTTGGCATAAATAAATATTCCTGCTGCCAAAAGCACCAAAAAGCCATACATAATAAATAATCCAGTATCCATAATTATTTTCCTTTCTTTTTGTTATTTTTATCTTTGTCTTTTCGTAAACAGTACAATCCTAAGGCAAACAGCAATGCCGCAACTACAACTGCACCTATTACAACCCATGTTGAGTCTTCTTGACCAAACATTTTGGCTAAAACATAGCCCGTTATTAAATATTTAGATATATCTAATAGCCACTTTCCGATTTCTCCAAACATTTTTATTAAGTCTTTAAACTTCTGCTTGCAAAAGTACGAAGAAAAAATGAAACGAAAGAATTTTTATCAAGAAAAAAAAAGTTCCTAGAAGTGTAAATTTGCAACTCTAGGAACGTTCATATAGGAATATACTTGCGTTGGCAATTGAAAGTACTTTCATCAGGCATTGAAAGTACTTTCATCGGGCAACGAAGCTACTTGCGTTTTAGAACTCAAGAATCATGCTCTGGCGAGGACGGAGCTTCACGTTCTTGTTGATAAGAACGGAGCGACCGTTTGTAACATCCGTAGCCTTGTCATGAGAACCGATAATCTCTGCATAACGGCTCACATTGAGTTCGTTGGCTTCATTCTTACCATTGATGATGGTCATCACATTCTTACCCTTGTATTGACGGGCAATAACATAAACACCATTCTGAGGACAGAACTGGGTCTGCTTTCCCTTAGTAATCACTTCATTTCCCTGACGCCAATGCAAGAGATTGCTCAACCAGTTGAACATCTGGTTTTCAGCATTCGTTCTTCCTTCTGCTGTGAAAGCATTATGCTGATCACCAGTCCATCCACCAGGGAAGTCCTTACGAACATTACCATCGGTAACACTCTTAGTACCATTCATCAGAACCTCAGTACCATAATAGAGTTGAGGAGTACGGTTGACTGTCAGAAGAAGTGCCAACGCCTGCTTCAAAGCTAATGAGTCTTTTCCCTCACCCAAGAATCGGTCGGTATCATGATTTTCCACAAATGCCATCACACTCTTTGGATTAGGATAGAGATAATCGTAGCAGAATACATTGTAGATACGATTCATTCCATTCCACCAATCATCCGTCTCTTCCTTCTTGGCACTATTGATACGATCGTAGAAGGCAAAGTCCATGACAGTCTTCAGATAACTGTTTTTCTCTGACAGTTTGCTGTCTTTCTGCCAAGCAGCCGTATAAGCAGGCTCTGTTACCCAAGTTTCACCTACGGTATTAAAGTTAGGATATTCCTGATCCAGCGTCTTCATCCACAAAGCCATGGCATCACGGTCTGCGTATGGATAAGTATCCATGCGAATACCATCTATACCCACTGTTTCTATCCACCACTCGCTGTTTTGTATAAGGTATTTGATGACATGTGGATTGCGCTGATTCAAATCTGGCATAGAAGGCACAAACCAGCCATCTACAGTCTCCTCAAAGTCAACTTTGCTGGCATACGGATCCAAAACCGGAGTCAACTTATAGCTGGTCTGCTTATACATATCATTCACGGTGCGTGCTCCATCCATAGTACCTATCTTTTTCAGATGTTCAGGAGTCTGATATTCAGGAAGAAGCCACTCTGGAGTATTAAACCAGTCTTTGGATGGCATATCAGCAACCCAAGGATGCTCAAAACCGCAATGATTGAAAATCATATCCATCACCACCTTCAATCCCTTCTGGTGAGCCTCATCAATCAACTTTTTGTATTCAGCATTGGTACCGAAACGAGGATCTACACGATAGTAATTGGTAGTAGCATAACCATGATAAGTACTGTTCTTACCATCATTAGGACTATCATTCTCCAATACTGGAGTAAACCATAATGCGGTAACACCCAACTGGTTGAAATAATCCAAATGCTGGCGGATACCTTCCAGATCACCACCATGACGAAGACTTGGTGCCTTACGGTCGCAAGTCTTGTCTCTCATAGTCTTGAAAGCATCATTCTTAGGATTGCCATTTGCAAAGCGGTCTGGCATCAACATATAGAGTACATCCTCATTGCTAAAGCCTATGCGCTTATCACCAGCCATTTCACGGTCTTTCAGTTGGTACTTCACCTTCTTGACAGACTTACCCTGCTTGAATTTCAAGGTCATTTCTCCCGCCTTTGCACCCTCTAAGTTGAGATAAACCAAGAGATAGTTAGGAGATTCGAGTTTTGCGACAGAATCGACGCGAACGCCAGGATAATCAATCTCAACATCCGCATTTCGCACGTCTTTACCATACACCATCAACTGGAGAGAAGCATCCTTCATACCTACATACCAGTTGGTTGGTTCAATGCGGTCAACAGAGACCGCTGCATTCATGCTCATTGTACCCATAAGCAACATTAACGATACAAATATTTTTCTCATTTTCTTATAGATTTGGTCATTAGTAAAATTATATTTTATAATGAATTTTTCTTGATGATATCTTGAATCATTGCCAACTTTCATGCTTATTTAGCATAAAGAATCAAAGCAGATTGTGCATCTACCAAGACCTCCTTACCACTAACAGGCATACCGATACCCTCCTCATTGATGATACCATTGCAACAAGCCACATGATATTCACCCTCAGGAATAGCGACAGACTTTGCCTCACGGTTTGTATTCAAGATGACAATAATATTTTTCCAAGAGTCTATGCCTTCCAGATTCTTGAGCATGAAAGCCACAAGGCAGCCCTCATTCTTCACCTGATTAACAGCATCAGGACTGACAGTTGGCAAGAACTCCAGGTGCTCACGTACCTTTTCTGCAGTAGCCAAACGGAATGCAGGATGATTCTTACGCAATTGGATTAAATTGCGATAATACTCAAAAACCTGTGGATATTTTTTGAGATGATCCCAGTTGAACTGATTGATGCTATCAGGAGAATTAAAACTGTTGTGAACACCCTTCTTGTCGCGCAACATTTCCTCTCCTGCCAAGATAAACGGTACACCCTGAGAAGTGAAAACTGCTGTCTGACCCAGCAAGTCCAATCGGATTAACTCAGCCAAGCGGTCACTTTCAGAAACAGACGGATCCTTCAAGCCAGGAATACTTGCCTTCAAACGATCTACCAGACACATATCATCATGGCAACTAATATAGCTAATCTGCTGAGTAGGATTGTTAGTCCAAGGTTTCTTGTCGTAATTTACCTTATTCATATCCACCTGTGGATGGGCTATACCACCAACGATACCAAACTTCAGGCTCTCTTCCTCTCCAGAAATACCAGCCAACAATGCGCCCTTGGTATCATCAGAGAAAGGGCCACGAAGAGCATCACGCATATCATCGCTAAAAGCACCAATACCATGGAGTTGTGGCGTATTAGCCTTCACTGCCAACTTCTCTGTAGGATAAGCACAGCTTCCAGCGCTCCATCCTTCACCATATATATAAATAGAAGGATCAATCTCGTCAACAGCCGCACGAATCTGATTCATCGTCTCGATATCATGCACGCCCATCAGGTCAAAACGGAAACCATCTATATGATATTCATTCACCCAATATTTCACGCTCTCTATCATAAACTCACGCATCAATGGTCTTTCTGATGCAGTCTCATTGCCACAACCAGAACCATCAGAATACTTACCATCCACTGTCTTGCGATAATAATAGTCAGGATAAGTACGCTGGAAATTGCTGCCGTTGATGTCGAAAGTATGATTATATACAGCATCAAAAATCACACGGATGCCCGCCTTATGAAGTGCCTGCACCATCTGCTTGAATTCCTTGATGCGGACTGCAGGATTATATGGGTCAGTAGCATAACTGCCTTCTGGTACATTATAATTCTTCGGATCATAGCCCCAGTTGAACTGTGGCTTGTCCAGTTTAGTTTCATCAACAGAAGCAAAATCAAAACAAGGCTGGAAGTGTATTGCATTGATACCCAACTTCTTAAGATATTCAATAGCTTTAGGTTCGGTAAGAGCAAGATACTTACCTTTATACTTCAAGCCCGAAGTTGGAGAAATAGAAAAATCACGGAAATGCAACTCATAGATGATGAGATCAGCAGGCGATTTCAATGCAGGACGCACATCATTTTCCCAACCTTCAGGATTGGTCTGACTCAGATCGATGATGGCTCCACGATTACCATTGACGCCAACAGCCTTAGCAAATGTACCCGGACATTCACCCTTTCCCATATCAAAAGTATAGAACTTTCCCTTCAAGTCACCCTTTACGGTAGCTTCCCATCGGTCCTTACCTACACTTTTCATCTTGATGGTCTTGACAGGTTTTCCTATCAGTCCATCTTTATAAATACGAATTTTCACATTTGGTTTTACACTGGAAGAAACCTGAGGAGTCGCACCCGTTACACCATCTACTTCAACAGAAGCTGTAGGTGAATTCAAAGAGAAAGTAGTTTTATCCTTAGAATAGGACATTTCATTGAAAGCACCTTGTGCCATCAATGAATGGGGAACTAAAACAGCAGTCAAGGCTACTAAAAATTGATTTTTAATGTTCATACGGTTAAGTTTTTGCTAGATTGAGAGAAAATCCGAACAAGAATTATTCTCTATTTCATGTATAAATATAGACTTTTAACTAAACAATAGCTATTATACCATCTTTTTTCTTGCATAAAGCACCTACAAGAGCGTATTTTATGCAGAAATAGGCAGAATCAAACACGCTCATTTTTAGCGTATTTGATTCCACCTTGCCATTCGGTCGGAAATACAGAAAATACGGCGAATATAAAAGCCCTGTTTTTTCATGAATTTCACAACCAAAGTACACCAGTTAAAATTTTAAAGTTTATTTTGCAAGCAATGAGATGGCAAAACCACCACCACGAGCTTCTTTAATCTTCAAAACATCACCCTTCTTCACAGTCTTGTGAATAATCTGATAAGACTTAGGGTTCTTTTCATAATCAGCATTCTTGCCATCCTGATAAATCGCGCAATCATACTTCTTGCCCTTATCGAGGAAATCAAGTTTTACAACAGAAGTACGGGCAGCATCAGTCTTGCCACCAACAAACCAGTTGTTTGTACCCTTAGCCTTACGAGCAACAGTAATATACTTAGCAGGTTCAGCCTCCAGATACTTAGAATCATCCCAGTCGCAAGCAACATCACGAATGAACTGGAAGGCATCATCATACTTCTCATAATGCTCAGGTAAGTCGGCAGCCATCTGCAAAGGACTGTACATTACGAGATAAAGAGAAAGCTGACCGCAGAGAGTAGAATGCACATAACTCTGATTGTTGCTCCACTCAGAAAGCTTGGTTTCGAAGATACCTGGGGTATAATCCATAGGACCACCCTGCAAACGGGTGAATGGTAACATCACGGTATGATAAGGAACAGAACCGCCAAATGCCTCATACTCAGTACCTCTTGCACTCTCATTACCCACCAGGTTAGGCCAGGTACGGCAGATACCAGTAGGGCGGGTAGCCTCATGAGCGTTCACCATAATATGATGCTTAGCAGCAGTCTCTATAACACGCTGATAGTGATTATTCATCAACTGGCTATAGTGATACTCACCTCTTGGGATAATGTCACCCACATAACCAGTCTTCACTGCATCATAACCATACTTGTTCATCAGGTTGAAAGCATTTTCCAAATGACGCTCATAGTTGAGTGCTGCAGAAGAGGTCTCGTGGTGCATCATCAATTTGACACCCTTAGAGTGCGCATAGTCATTGAGCATCTTGATATCGAAGTCAGGATATGGAGTTAGGAAATCGAAGACATCCAGTTTCTGATGACCGAACCAGTCTTCCCATCCTTCGTTCCAACCTTCAACCAATACTTCCTGCAAACCATTCTTTGCAGCAAAGTCAATATAGCGCTTCACTTCCTCATTGGTAGCACCATGAGTACCATTAGGCTTACACTTGCTATAATCAGTAACACCCAGACGAACAGAAGGAAGATCATTCGTATAACTCCATGTCTTAGTGCCGACAATCATGTTCCACCATACACCGCAATACTTGGTAGGGTGAATCCAGGAAGTATCCTCAATCTTGCAAGGCTCATTGAGATTTAATGTCAACTTGCAAGAAAGCATATCACGCGCATCATCGCTCACAAGAACAGTACGCCAAGGCGTATTGAATGGAGTCTGGATAAAGCCCTTGCGACCTACAGCATCAGGAGTCAACCAAGACTCAAGCACGAGATTCTTCTCATCTAGGTTGAGGTGCATGGTAGGATAATCCAGACAGGCAGCCTCATGGATATTGATATAAAGACCATCCTTCGTCTTCAACTGAAGGGAAGTCTGCACGCCCGTATCAGAGAAAACAGTAGTAGAAGAATTACTCTTATATTTCTCACGATTTGCAGCGATGATAGGACGGATACCAGTCAGCGGAGTGATGTTGTACTCATACTCCTGTGTATCATAATCACCTGGAATCCAGTATGCAGTATGATCACCAGCCATTGCAAACTGAGTGTGCTCCTCCTGAATCACGAAGTAATTCAAAGATTCCTGCTGAGGGAACTCGTAGCGCAAGCCCATACCGTAATCATAGACACGGAAACGGATGGTAATGTTACGATTGGAAGAAGCCTGATTGAGGTTTACCTCCAACTCATTGTAATGATTGCGAATGGTGGAAGTTTCACCCCAGACAGGTTTCCAAGTCTCATCAAAAGTAGAAGTCTTGCTACCGGTCTCGGTAAAACCATCCATCAAATCCGTTTCTTCCATCCCCTTAGAGGCATGCTTATCCTTTGCCAACTCCAAACCGAGATGAGAAGGCTTACAGACAGTCTTGCCTTTGTAACTCATCTCATAAGTAGGCTGACCATTACCTGTCAGGGAGAAGGTCAGAGAAACATTCCCGTCAGGAGACTTGACGGTCTGAGCTGCTGCAAACATAGGGAGCAACAAGCCCATAAGTAAAACACTGATTTTCTTCATATTTATTGCTATTGTTTTCTACACTGCAAAATTAGTAAAAACTTGGAAATACACCATATTATAATATATAATAAATAAAAAAAGGGGTGTGCAAACGTTTGCACACCCCCTCATTCTTTTGTCTAAAATACTGACTAAAAGTCATTCAATTCTAAGCAAAAGCTATTTCAAACTAACGAGAAACGTTTCAATGCTTTTGAAGAAATCTTAGTTTCTTCCAGCCTGTGAAATCATTTCTGTCAACTGATTCATAAAAGCAGCATCCTTTGCCAGATCCTCGATATTAAGGTGCATACGATAGCGCCAGTAATGCTTAGGATTAGCAGGGATATTGATACGCTCTGCATTCGCATCAGGCAAGCGGAGATGCTCGTCGATAGCAAGCCAATCCTGAATACTCAACACACAGAGCATAGAAGGAGAGGTCAGATGACGTGAGATTATATCCTTGGCAAGCCAACCTGGGAGCGGATGAGGAGCAGGGCCCTGACGATAGAGCATCGTATTATAATACTCCTGAGTACGCTGGATATTCTCATCCCACCACTGACGGAGGGTAGGCATATCATGACTTGAAATGGTACAAACCGAGCGATAAGGATTACGGCTCAGATGGCCGAACTTCACAGAAGGATCCTTAGGCATGCTCTGCAGCTCCAGGCTCAAGATCTTCAACTCATTCATTACCCATGGCACACAATCAGGCACCATTCCGAGGTCTTCGGCACATACCAACATGCGGGTGGCCTGAACCAACTTAGGCAATTTCTTCATCGCCTCACCATACCAATACTGGTTGTTGCGACGATAGAAATAATCATTATAAAGACGATTGAACGCAGTCTTGTCGGTATCATAAAGTGACTCAAAGATGAAATCAAACTGAGCCGAGATACGTGGGTGGAACAATCCCGGATTACGATGATCACGAACGAAGAGCACATCGCTAATCAGAGCATAGAGACCATCACGGAGCCAGATATCCTTCTGATCAGTAGCACCTTCAAACAAAGCTTCCACCTTGCGCTGGCTATTCACCTCCGGTTTCATCTGATAGCGCTCGTCATCCAAGCGGTCGAGATATTTCTCCTTCACTTCGTCAGCACGCTCATGGAACATGCGGTTCAGAATCCAGTCGGTAATGAAAGGACGGGTGAATCTATCCTCCTGGAAATTAAGGCCATAAGAACGAATCTCATCTGCCGTCATTCCCAACGCAGGAGCAAACTGACCCAGCAATCCGTGAACAGAATCTACAGGAATCTCCCAAATACGGAAGAAACCGAGTACATGGTCGATACGGTAAGCATCAAAGTACAGAGACATGTTCTGGAAGCGGCGAACCCACCACTGGCAACCATCTTTCAACATTTCATGCCAGTTGTAAGTAGGGAATCCCCAGTTCTGGCCATTTGTAGAGAAATCATCAGGTGGAGCACCCGCCTGTCCATTGAGATTGAAGTACTTAGGCTCCATCCACACATCACAGCTATAGCGGTTTACACCGATAGGAATATCACCCTTCAGAATAACACCCTTTGCCATAGCATGCTCGTGAGCCGCCTTCATCTGTGTATTTAATACATACTGTACGAAGTAGAAGAATTCCACCTCCTTGTATGCTTTGCTCTTAGAATCACTCAATGATTTACGCTCAGCTTCATCCCATGCCTTATGGTCTGGCCACTGAGAGAAATCGGCAGTACCATACTTGTCACGCAAGTAAGAATACTGTGCGTAAGGCACAAGCCACTGTTCTGTTTCCTGAAAAAATGCCTGAAAATCGGCACTCTTTAACATCTGTTTCCCTTCCTGTTCGAAGATTTGGTGCAAATAGTTTATCTTGAAATCATTTACTTTCTCATAATCTATCTGAGGGAGCGCATTGAGTTCTGCTCTCGTCTTTTCAGCCTCAGCGCGCTTCTTGGCATCCTTCAACTCTGGTAATGCAAGAAGATCTGCATACTGAGGATGGATAGCGAAGACACTGATACAGCTGTACGGATAAGAGTCTGTCCAGGTATGCGTGATAGTCGTATCATTGATAGGCAAAAGTTGAAGAACCTTCTGACCGGTTTTAGCCACCAGATCGATCATGCTCTTGAGATCACCGAAATCACCGATACCGGCACTCTTCTTACTTCTGAGTGAGAAGACAGGCACCAATGTACCCGCCACTTTACGGTTCCAACGCTCCAGGAACGACTGGCTCAGCTCATAAGAAATCAACGTACCGCTCTTCATCTCAGGGATTTCAATAGAACGGTTGTAACCTGTTTCCCAAAAACATTCCTTCTTTTCATTGAGCGCTACGAACTTGAATTCCAGATAGTTGACAGCTAAAGTCTCCACATTGATATCAACAGTCCACTCATTGTAAGCCTGCTGAACCATAGGAAGAACATGGTTTTTGTCCCAAGCACCGAGTGCAGGATCAGAACCTACTACTGCTAAACGTTCACCCTCACGAAGTTGTGGAGCACGAACAATCAGGCGGATTGTCTTAGCAAAGGAATGTTCCTTCACCTTGCCTGGTTGCTGATGGTTGATGCAGTCAGTAAAGGCGCTGCTATAGAGGTAAGAATCCTCAGGAATATCATGCCAACAATCATACAAAGTATAATCACTGGCACGCTCAGCCGTACAGTTCAGCTGATGCCTCGCCAATTGCCATTCAGCCTTGGTGCAAAAGCCATCTCTACTTACACTGTAAAAGTAGGAATTGTTCTTAGACTTTGGGGTACCATCCCAATCGAATGACCAGCGAGAACCATCCTCAGTCCCCATTTTATACTGGACCTCCTTCCCATCAACTGTCATATTCAAAACGAGTTCCTCGCCATAGACAGTTTTATAATCTATATTAAAATGAAACACCATAAGATACAAAGGTTATTATTTACGCTGCGAAGGTAATATTAATTATCGAAAAATCAAACATTTTTTGCACAAAAATTACAAAAAGGTTGCGCAATCGGTTGCACAACATTTTTTGCAATTTAATACATTTTGCTTAGTTTCTTACTTATTTTTCTTTCTCCTTGATGAAGGAAACAGATAAAGCGCCGCATATCAGCAAGATACCAGCCACTATCATCATGTCACTCTGATGAGAACCCACCAGGCTCAAAACAGCACCACCACAGATGGCAGCTACAATCTGAGGAATGCAAATCGTTCCATTGAAAAGGCCCAGATAAGCACCCATGTGTCCATATCCCTGCAGGGCATTGGTAACAAAAGTGAAAGGCATTGCCAACATGGCTGCCCAACCAGCACCAATCATCAGGAATGAAATAAACTGCAGATATGGGTCATGCAGGAAAGGAATCAGTGCGAAACCGACACCACCAATGACCAGACTGACCGCATAAGCCATCTTGGTATTCTTAAACTGAGGCAGCACAACCGCCCAAAGCACACTACCCACAGCCTGAACAGCAAAGAGGATACCTACCCAGTTGCCAGCCTCCTGGAATGCCTCGGAAGTAGGATCGGTAGTATTCCATACCGTCTCAGCAATGGCACCTGTAGAATAATTCCATAGATAAAGGAAGCCAGCCCAGCAGAAGAACTGCACGAGACCTACCTTCCAGAAAGTAGCAGGAGCCTTGCGGAGCAAAGTAATCCAATCGGCCTTGTCTTCAGAAGCATCAGCATTTGAATTCTTCACTCTTCGTTCTTCACTCTTCACTTCATTATATTCCGCATACTGCTGGGGGTTCCACTCCTTCACCTTCATCGTAGTATAGATGACGCAGAGAATCAGAATAGCAGCACCGATATAGAATGACCAGATTACGGAATCAGGAACCACACCCTTGTCTGCCACATTCTTGATACCCAAGAAAGTAAAGAGGAATGGGAAAATGTAACCAGCCACAGAACCGGCATTGCAGAGGAAACTCTGGATGGAGTAAGCTTTCGCCTTCTGCTTTTCATTGACCATATCACCCACCAGCATCTTGAAAGGCTGCATCGCCATATTGATACTTGTATCCAAGAACATCAGGGCTATCAAACCGAAAAGCATCGCACCGCTCACCGTCAATCCGAACGAACCGGCATTAGGCAGCAGACACATCACCAATACAGCCACCGTAGCACCAATAAATAAGTAAGGTATTCGACGGCCGAAGCGGCACCAGGTCTTATCGCTCAAAGTACCGACGATAGGTTGCACCAGGATTCCCATCAGCGGAGGGAGAATCCAGAAATAACTCAAGTTGTGTGGGTCAGCACCCAATGTTGCAAAAATTCGGGATATGTTGGCGCTCTGAAGGGCGTAAGCAATCTGTACCCCGAAGAATCCGAAACTTAAATTCCAAAGCTTCCAGAAACTCAAATCAGGTTTTTGTATCATATTATTTTTGTTTTAATTTATATTCATTCAGAAGTTAAGACAACACCCTAAAAGGTGCCAGCAAGAATGCCAATTCAACATTTAACATTCAACATTATCTTGTTGTTCCTCTCACCACCAATCTTGTTCTGACGACTCTCTTCTCCACCTCATCCACAGGAATGGATCCTTCCACCTGTCCAATGAGAATATTGGCGGCCTCCTCTCCCACGGCAACACCCCGCTGCTCCACCGTAGTGAGCATCGGGTCGGAAGCCTTGGCACGGTCACCATTGGTAAATCCGCAGACACTAATTTCTTCCGGCACCTTATACCCCATACGCTTGGCAGTATAGAGAATACCGATAGCCGTATCATCATTGATGGCAAAGAATGCATCCGGACAATCTTCTGTTCCAAGAATCTCTGGTGTGAGCGCCTCAGCCTGTGCACGGTTGTCACAGATCTTCACCCAGTCCGGATTTTCCTTCAGTCCATGTTTCAGGAGTGCATCCCGATAGCCGTTATAGCGGTTTTTGGAAATCTCCAAATTCATCGGCGAACCATAGAATGCAATTTTCTTGCATCCCGTATCTATCAGATGGGTAACGGCGGTGAAAGCTCCCATGTAGTCATCTACAACTACACGAGAACAATTCACACCCGTACATATTCTATCATAGAATACGAGCGGTACACCATTATCCATCAGTTTCAGAAAATGATCATACTGCTTAGTGTCCTTGGCCTGAGAGACAATAATGCCACACACCTTATTCTTATAGAAGTCTTCACAAATAGCCACTTCCTTATCATACCGTTCGTTACTCTGCGCCACCATCACACGATAGCCGCGTGCACGTGCCTCTTCCTCTATGCCAGAGACAACAGACATAAAGTAATAATGTACGAGCTCCGGTACGATGACTCCAATCACCTTCATCGGCTGCACCTTACTATGTCGCAGGGCTTCGCCAATCACGTTCGGATAGAAGTTGTGCGCCCTGGCATAAGCCTGGATACGCTCCTTCTGAACAGCACTGATACGAGGGCTGTTCTTCAACGCTCTACTCACAGTAGCTATGCTACATCCGAGATCGCGAGCGATATCTTTCATTGTTATGGGTACAATTTCTTTCATAATTGTTTTTAGTTACAATGCAAAATTAGACAAATATCCGTTAAGTTGAACCATTTCATTGATGTAAATCAAGAAAAACCTGTGCAAACGTTTGCACTAAAGAAATAACGGAATTAACTAAAAAATAGTACAACGTATCGAAAAAGAATTTAATTTTGCACTCAGAAAGTCTGAGAATGCCGTAAAAAAGCATGCAAAGAGGATGCAAATCCGCTTTCTGCCACCTTATAAATATAAAGGACCTAACAAACAATGATTTCCTAACGAAACCGTAAGTAAAGGTAAATGTAGTTAAAGTGTGGCCGAGACTAAAAACAATAATAAACATAAACATTTATACATTAACTTAAAAATCAAGCAAATGATGAAGCAGGTAAAATTTAAATTGCCTCTCAGAGCGTTGACCCTCGCAAGTGGTCTGCTCCTGACAGCGAGTTCCTTTGCACAGTCTGGTGCTATTAAGGGACAAGTGAAAGATGCTTCTGGTGAGCCTGTCATGGGTGCTACCATTACTGCTAACGGTAAGACCGTAGGTATTACCGACATGGATGGTAACTTCTCTATCGAGGCAGCTCCTGGTACTAACCTTACTTTCACTTATCTGGGAATGACTCCGCAGACAGTGAAAGCAGCAAATAACATGAGCATTACCTTGGCAGATGACTCTAAGGCTTTGAACGAAGTCGTAGTCATCGGTTATGGTGTGGCTAAGAAGAACGACTTGACCGGTTCTGTTACTGCTATCAAACCTGATGACATGAACCATGGTCTCCAGACTAATGCACAAGACATGATTTCCGGCAAAATTGCCGGTGTTAATGTCATCTCTAACGATGGTGCTCCAGGTTCAGGTGCACAGATTCGTATCCGTGGTGGTTCGTCATTGAACGCTTCCAATGACCCATTAATCGTTATTGATGGACTTGCTATGGACAATTATGGAGTTAAGGGTCTCTCTAACCCACTCTCTATGGTAAATCCTAACGATATCGAAAGTTTCACTGTATTGAAGGATGCTTCAGCAACAGCCATCTATGGTTCCCGAGCTTCTAATGGTGTCATCATCATTACCACAAAGAAAGGTCGTTCAGGCCAGGCTCCTAAGGTTAGCTATAGCGGAAACATGTCAATTTCTACCAAGAAAAAGACCTTCGACGTAATGAGCGGTCCAGAGTATAGAGAGTTTATCAAGAATCTTTATGGTGAAAAGAGTGCAGCTTATAAGGCACTCGGCTATTACACCTATGATAAAGAAACTATTTCTCCTATCATTAAGGACGATAAGATTACTGGTTACAAGAGCGAATTCAACCAAGTAGGCGAACAGCAATTTGCTGATACCAACTGGCAGGACGAGATTTATCGTACAGCCATTTCTCACGACCACAACATTACTATCCAGGGTGGTTTAAAGAATATGCCTTACCGCGCTTCGCTCGGCTATACAAACAATGAAGGTATCATTAAGACTTCAAAGTTTGAACGTTACACAGCCAGCATGAGTTTGAACCCTTCATTCTTGCAGGACCACTTGAAGTTCAACATTAATGGTAAGGGTATGATTGCCAAGAGCCGTTATGCAGATGGTGGTGCCATCGGTGCAGCCCGCTACATGGACCCTACCAAGCCAGTTAGTGTAAACAATGGTGTCTATGAGAAGTACTTCGGAGGTTATACACAGTGGTATTCCAGCAGTTCTACATACATGGATCCAAACTGGGGCATCTCTTACAACCGCAACGCTACACAAAACCCAGTGGCAATGCTCGAAATGAAGAACGATCGTGCAACATCAAAGACATTCGTTGGTAACATCGAGGCAGACTATAAGATTCATGGTTTCGAAGACTTGCACATTCACATGAATGCTGGTGCAGACTATTCTACTGGTAAGCAGAATACAGATATCAGTCCTTATTCATACTCAAACAGCTATTTCGGTTACAATGGCTGGAGCAAGATGGATACATACAACCTCTCATTCAATGCTTATGCACAGTACTTGAAGGACATCAACAAGGCAAACCACATTGATGTGATGGCAGGTTATGAATACCAGAAGTTCCACAAAAAGACCGATTGGGATGGCTATGGAATGTATCCTGCAACTTGCGGAATGACCCAAGACATTACCAACCCGGATAAGACAACAACAACCATTCCATTGGCGGGCACTAAGTATAATGCGCCAACATCAGGTACGCTCTATAAGACAGAGAACTATCTCGTATCATTCTTTGGTCGTTTAAACTACTCTCTCTTAGACCGTTACCTCTTCACATTCACGCTTCGTGATGATGGTTCTTCACGTTTTGCCAAGGGCAATCGTTGGGGGTTGTTCCCATCTGCTGCTTTGGCATGGAAGATGAAGGAAGAATCTTTCCTGAAAGATGTCAAGTGGGTTGAAGACGTGAAACTTCGTCTCGGCTGGGGTAAGACTGGTCAGCAGGAAGGTATCGGTGACTATACATACATGCCTACATTTACACCGAACCAAGACCACGCATACTATGGTGCTATCAAGGATGCTAATGGCAATGGTGTAACTTATCGTCCAGATGCATTCAATACCGACTTGACTTGGGAGAAGACCACTACTTGGAACGCAGGTCTTGATTTCTCATTCTTCCGTGACCGTTGGATTCTGAACTTGGACTGGTACTACCGCAAGACAACAGATTTGATTAACTCTGTATATGTATCAGCAGGTTCTAACTTCCGCAACAAAGTTACAAGCAACATCGGTTCTTTGCATAATACAGGTTTTGAGTTGGCGACAATCGTTCGTCCTATCCAGACAAAAGACTTGAGATGGGAAATCAACTACAACCTGACTTACAACAAGAACAAGATTGATGAGTTGGTAGGCGGTAATTCAGAAGGTTATCTGGTAGAAACAGGTGGTGTCTCAGCCGGTACTGGAAGTACTATCCAGGCACATGCCGTTGGTCACTCTGCAAGCGCATTCTATGTATATCAGCAGGCTTACGACAAGAACGGAAATCCTCTCCAGAATACATACGTAGACCGCAATGGTAATGGCTACATAGATAGTGGCGACCGCTACTTCTACTATAAACCTGCACCAGACGTAACAATGGGCTTCGGTTCAAAGTTGATGTACAAGAACTGGGACTTCAGTTTCTCTATGCGTGCAAGTCTTGGCAACTATGTATACAATGATAACTTCGCAGGTTCTTGCAACGTAGGCACAGGTTCTGTTTACGCATTGGGTTACTTAGGTAACCGTCCAAAAGATGCAGTAAAACTTGGATTCACCAACCCACTCACACAGCAGTTCTTCACGGACTACTTCGTAGAGAATGCTTCATTCCTGAAGATGGACAACATCACATTGGGTTACTCATTTGATGGTCTCTTCGGCGGAAGCAAATACAAGGGAATCAGTGGCCGTATCTATGCTACCGTTCAAAACGTATTCACTATTACAAACTATAGTGGCATCGATCCTGAGGTAGCAAGCGGTATCGACAACTCAATTTACCCACGTCCATTCACAACTGTTATTGGACTCAACTTGAACTTCTAATTACTTAAGTATTACAATTATGAGACTAATGAAAATTAAAAATATATTGCCTGTTGCAGCTATGGCTGTAGCATCATTAGGATTCTCGTCATGTGTAGGTGATTTGGATGCAGACAACATCAACCCACAGCAGGTTCCAACCGCCAACTATGACGCTCTCCTAAACAAGGTATATGCTAACATGGTACTGACAGGTCAGAAAGGACCTGATGGAAGTGGCGATATTGACGATATCGATGAAGGTACTTCTAGTTTGATTCGTCAGTTGTGGAATGCCAACGAACTTCCTACTGATGAAGCAGAGTGTATTTGGGGTGATGCAGGTATTCCTGAATTCAACCACGCTTCATGGGGTGATTCACACCCAATGATGAAGGCGCTTTACTATCGTCTTTACATGGGTATCACATATGCAAACAACTATTTGGAGTCAACAGCCAACTCTACAGATCCTGAAATCAGTACCAAGCGTGCAGAAGCCCGCTTCTTGAGAGCTCTTCACTACTCTTATCTGATGGATCTCTTTGGTAATGTTCCATTGGTACTTAACGTATCTAAAGAATCAGCGCCTCAGGTAAGCCGCAAATATCTCTTCGACTTTATAAATGGTGAACTTCGTGAAGTTTGTGGCGAAACAGCTGGTGCCCAAGAGGTTTTAAGCGATGCAAAGGTAGTAAATGGCAAACAAGATGGTTATGGCCGTGCGAACAAGGCAGCAGCATGGTTGCTCTTGGCCCGCGACTATATCAATGCTAAGGTATATTCTGGAACAGAACATAACGACTCTGCCAAGTATTTCGCACAGAAAGTTATTGACACTCCATATAACTTGTGCAAGACACCTACTGGCAGTTACTCAGGTTTCCAGAAACTCTTTATGGCAGATAATGATGTGAATGGTGCAGAAAACGAGATTATTCTTCCTGCAATCCACGATGGTTGGGATACTCAGACATGGGGTGGTTGCTTGTTCCTGATTGCTTCTACTACTGATGCCGACATCATAAAGAATTATCCTACGGGAACTTCAGAACAGTGGGGTGGTAATCACGCCCGCAAGCAGTTTGTACAAAAGTTCTTCCCTAGCAGTCAACCTATGGAAGGCACCCCTACAGAGGTTGCAGCTCAAGCTGGCGACAATCGTGCTTTGTTCTATACCAAGGGCTTCAAGATGAGTATTACAAAGGAAACAGACTTCAAGTCAGGTTATGCTTATGTCAAGTTCCTCAATACTTATGCAGGTTCTGGTTCTCCAAAGCATAATCAGTTTGTTGATACCGATTTCCCTATGATGCGTTATGCAGAGGCACTTTTGACTTATGCAGAAGCTGATGCCCGCATGAACAATGGTTCTTGCACAAACGATGGTCTTGCTAAAATCAAGGAGATTCGCGAAAGAGCAGGTATAGATGTTTCTAACTTGACCTCATTCACTCTTGATGACATCTGCGATGAGTGGTCTCGTGAGTTTGCTTACGAAGGACGCCGCCGTATGGACTTGATTCGTTTCGACAAGTTCGGTGGCCAGAGCAAGTACAAGTGGGAATGGATGGGTGGAACTCAGGATGGAACTCCATTCGACAAGCATTTCAACATCTATGCAATTCCTATCAGTGATATCAATAGTAACACAACAGGTTTGAAACAGAACCCTGATTATTAATTATCAATCATTTAATAAGGTTACAATATGAAAAAGATTAATATAATGGCTGCAGCGTTGGTGGGTCTCTTGGCTTTCGCTTCTTGCGATGCCGATAGAGATGACAACCCAATCATGTCAGTTCCAGAGTCATTCAATCTCCTCAAGCCTGAGATGGGTGACAATATCATCGACCTGAAGAGCAGCGAATACGTTCAGTTCAAGGCAGAAAAGGCTGCTGACTACGGTTTCCCAACAGAAACTTCCTATTGGATACAGATTGCAGGAGAAGATAATGCTGACTTTAAAAACAAAAAGCGCATCTTCTCTACTTCAACCAAAGGAAACTCTATCACTTATAATGCACCAGCCAACGAGTTTGACCTCTGCGTTATGAAAGTGAAGGGATGGGAAGAAGAATCTCAAGTAGTAACAGACCAGCCTATCACTTTGAATGTACGTATGGTTAGTTGTCCAAAGAACTTGAACGACTCTGCAAACTACGTTTATACAAACGTACAGCAGGTAAAAATTTACCCATACTTCATCAAAGAGAGTTTGCCACAATTCTGGTATCTTACTGGTGGTATTATTGCCGATGCTAGTTGGAGCAATGATCCTAGCAAGATAGGTATTGGCATGATGCCTATGTACGTGAAAGAAGGTGAATCTTACGACAAGTTTACCGGTGACGGTATTGTTCAGTATACAGGTTACCTCAATGCCGGTGAATTCAAGATTATTGCCCCTAAGGGTTTGGCCAACTGGAACTACGGTATAGGTGGTGGAAACATCACAAAGGATGGTGGTGAAGACTTCAAATACCGTGATGGTGGCGATGACACAGGCAACTTGGTTGTAGCAGATCCAGGTTATTATGTACTCGAGGTAAATACTAAAGAGCATAAATTGAAGGTTTCACCTTACAACGCAGACTATAAGTATTACAAGGGAGAAGTTGTAGACTACACCACTATGAAGATTGGTGATACAGAGATGTCACCAATTACAACAATTGATGGTGTTCCAAATCATGACTGGTATGCAGAAATCACTTTGTCAGCTAAGACAGAGATGTCCTTCACTTCCGGTGAGGCAACATGGGGCAGTTCCATCTTCCCATGTGCTATTAGCAACAAGGATGATGGCGTATCAATTCCATGTGATAAGGGTACCTACAAGGTATACTTCAACGACATCTCAGGTGCATACTCTTTTGTTGAGCAAAAATAATTAATCAAACTCAGGGAGAGGAGTTTGTTCTCCTCTCCCCCTAAATAAAGAAACAATTATGAAAATCAAATCATATTTATTAGCAGGCTTAGCAACATTTGCCCTTGCTTCTTGTGATGACAGTTTCAACGATTGGTCAGAGCAGCCAGGAAACCCACAAGGCGAAGCTGTAGCTTTTGGCAATGGTAGCGTTGCAGCTGTAGATGTTATTGATTTCGCACAGATTACAGAAAGTACAGACTCTGTACAGATTTGTAACATCACAAAGGCACCTACATCTTCTAATACTGCCTATACGCCAAAATATACTTTGCGAATCAACTATAAGAAGAACAACGAGCAGAAAACGGAAGTACTTAAGATGGGGTCTACCGGTAAGGTCAAATACGCAGATTTCAAGAAATTCGTAGAGAACACTTATGGTAAGAAACCAGTTGTCAATGACATCCAAGCAAAAGTTAGAGCCACTCTTTCCATGAATGGTAATACCAATGCAAGTTTCCTTGACTCAGAAAACTTTATCATAAAGGCAAAGCCAGATGCCCCAGAAATTGCGTCAACTTATTATGTAATTGGTGGAACATTAGACTGGGCTGAATCTGCAAGAACTAAGAAGCAGAAATTTATCCGCACCCACGCAGATGTTTACGACGACCCAGTTTTCACAGCAGTCATACCTGCCAATGCCGGTGGTGATACATGGTTTGGAATTGGTAGTGGAGAAACATGTGACGAAATTGCCAATAAGAATGAATGGAAACATGTTTTAGGAACAACCAAGGGTAATGGCTCTAATGGTGTCGACGTAGAAGAAAACCTTGACACTCGTGAACATATCGGAAATGATGGTTCTTTTAAAGTTTCAACCGACAAGAAATATATCAAGATTGAAATCAACATGATGTACTCATCATACAAGATTACTCCTGTTGACTACCCTGACTATATTTCTGCAGTATCTGGTAATAGCGAACTGATGTTGAGAACATCTGATGGTAACAATTATTGCGGTGGTGCTTATATTAAGGGAGCACTGAAGATCAACGGAGAAGAGATTACCGTTTCTGAACCAGCCGGTTACTATTGGATAGATTACAATACAGAGAATAAGACTGCTAAACTGACAGCCATCACAACTATTGGTGTTATAGGTGATGCCACACCTGGAGGATGGGGCAATGATACTGACATGACATACAACGCAGATGAAGGCTGTTGGGAAATCAAAGATATCAAATTGAACGATGGAAATATCAAGTTCCGTGCAAACAATGGCTGGGATATCAATTGGGGTACCAATTCCGCCAATTCTCTCTTCTCGTTGGATATGAGTCCAAAGAGTGGTAACTTGAACATTGAAGCAGGAACATACGACATAAAACTCTATGCTCTCTGTTCTGGTCAGGCATATGCAATAATGACTAAGAAGTAAACATTTGCTTCATCAAATAAACTAAATATCAATAGGCGGCTCCCGGAATTGAGAGCCGCCTATTTTTTTCTTTCTCCTCATCCTTTTCAAGTATTTTTTCCCTAAAACCTTGGAAGTTACGAGAAAAAGTCGTATCTTTGCCAACGAATAAGTACAACATTTATATTTTTATGATTATG
>SAMEA3663083__coassemble_489_pt1 | contig 20437 bp, 19 predicted proteins | sample SAMEA3663083__metabat2_low_PE_011 | metagenome-assembled genome bin SAMEA3663083 (sample SAMEA3663083) | pig gut metagenome | biome: pig gut; feature: pig-associated habitat; material: faeces | place: France | collected 2012
TGAACTTATGACACATCCCCTTTTTATTTTAATCAGGAATTACTCCCACTCAATTATACTCTATAGCTGATATTCAGTCAGTTAGCTATTATCGGGGATATTTATCGGGGACAGTACAGGCATCGGACACCTCCATGACAATCAGCTACTTACAAGATTTATTCGACTTAAAATCAATTGATTTCAAGCCTCAACAAGACAATCAACATCAGCCCTTATATATATAATAAGGTGTAAATGTACGTAGTTTTAAAGACCAAACAAGGCAAACGTGGTTGCCCACCTTATATAATAAGGTGTAGCATTCAGTAGCAGCAAAAGCTGTTCAAGCTACTCTAAAGTACTGTATATACATAAGTTATAGGGAGGACTTTCACCGTATCCTCTCTATGCCTACCCCTATAGAGGGAGCGAGGCATAGTCTATAACCGTTTTCCTTGCATCTTTTGAAAATTTTCCGGAATATTTTCAGAAAGCTTACTAAATTTGATAATCTTAACATTCCTACCTATATTTATAAAGAGCCAAGTAGTATATTTGAAGCGATTGAATAAGACTATAAAAGATAAACACTATGAAAAGAACAAACAGAAAATTAAGTAAGGAAACAAAACTGAAGATTTCGACAGCACTCAAAGGAAAACCCAAGTCAAAACAGCATCGACAATCATTGTCGGCAGCATTAGTCAAATATTGGGCAACGATACCTGTAGAAGAAAAATGAAGTGGAGAGATAAAACCTCCACTTCACTACTTCTAAAGGTGACAAAACTTGCAAAAACGCAAGAAAAATAAAAGTATATAGTAAAGAGCAATGATAACATTTGATAAACTTAAAATCGTCACAAAAATCAAAGACATTACAGACATAGATACAACTGTATTTGTCACACAAACCAAGGATGGGGAAATCCTTTACTATAAATATAAGCAAGATTCGCCATTTTGCCTAATGATACAAGCAGACTACAGCAATCAGGAACTTGTGATAGAGTTTACAGGTAAGATTCTAAAAGAGGATTATCCACAATTGATAAACCATAACAACATCGGTAAATGTCTTGAGACAATAAATGTTATGGGGATATGCCGAATAGACACCGAGGCTATATTAGAGCATGGAGAAGTCTATAAGTGTGATGTCACGAAAGACATATTATCAACACAAATGCAGCAGATTATTACACAGATGAAACAGAGTCTCAGCAATTACGATAAGTGGACTTGTGCCAAGTATCAAGGCAATGGGCTTGTAGTTTCCAATACCGTTAAGACAGAAAGGTATAAAAAGCGACTGAGTATATACGACAAACAAAAGGAACTGAATAAGGCTTGTAATCGTGAGTTTCTTAATACCATTACCAACAGACAGGAACTATTAGATTATTTTCAAGGTAAAATAAGATTTGAATTGAATATCGACACCAAAGCTCAGATTAGATTGTTGCTTGGAGTGTCGGACAATCGGCTTCTCTCTGTACTATCATCAAATGCCAATCCAATTCTTACGGTATTCGATGAAGCGATAAGACAGAATGAAACTACTGCTTATCATTCAGACTTGAAAGAATACATGATGGCATTACTAATCAAAGATTGTCACAATGACTTGGAAGAGGTAGAGGCAAAGGTGAGGGCAATGATACCAAAGACGGTATCTGTCAAAAAGAAGATGCAACCATTCCGAGACCTATATATGAAAATGCAGAATGAAGTCGCAACATACATAGATGTCCGTAGTCTGATAGCTTGATTTTGTATCAAACTATGTGGTGTATCAATTTAATCTTTCTAATAGGTATTGATACGCTATTCAAAATGTATCAATCAAATCTAAAAGGTTATTTTCACACAGATGCTGTATAGATTGCACTGGTAAAGTGAAATTATTCTAAATACAAACACAAAACAGCAAATTCATGAAGAGAAATTCTTTAGTCTCAATATTTTTAGTTACCTTTGCAGTGTCATATTGCCCAAATAGGCTATATTGACGGACATATTTAGAGAAGCGTATTTCGCCATACTCCTCCGTGTGAAACTTGGACACTTTCGCAGAATGGTTTATTGGAGTGTAGTGAGAATATGCCTCTACTTGGCGTGTATTCGTATACAAAGACGAGATACGTACAGGTGGGGCTTATTCTCCTTTTTCCATAAACCAACGGAGTCCAAGCCGTCACACAGAGGGAGAAGGAGCAATAAAGCCTCACTTTTCTTTTTATGCTCCCTAACATCAAATTACGAACAGCACTGTTTGGGCTGAAGGTGCGTCAAATGAAGCAAAATGAAAAAGCATTTTAAGTTGTTGATGTTGGCATTGCTCGCTTTGATGCCATTTGCACTAATCAGTTGCGGAAGTGACGATGATGATAATAATCCTTCTTCATCAAACACAATTCAAATCAATGGTAAGAGTTACGAACTTGACACATATGTTGTTCAAGAGGGAAGTTTCGATGCGGAAGCAGGTAAAGGTGAATTTACTGTAGGGGTATTTAATCAAGTTGGCAACACTAAGGACAGTTGGTTTTATCAATTCTCTTACACGGATTCAACAGAGCCTAAAGTAGGTGATGATTTCTCTAAGAAGGCATTGGAGCTGATGGCACAGGATGAATCAGATGCTTGCTACACTACCCTTACCTACAAGAGCGGTTCTGCCAAAGTTGTATCTATCGACAAGAGCAAAGATGATATGACTATCAAATTCGACAACCTCAAAATGGCAGGTGGCGAGTATTCCTATACATTCAACGGAACAGCAACCGTTGATTTCAATTTCGCAAGATAATTCTTTAATAATAATAGTTCAGCGGTCTTTGGCATACAAGGACTGCTGAACTAAACCTTTAAACAATACAGACTATGAGTCAAGTAAAATGTCCCGATTGTGGTGAATTATATTCAGAAGAAATACAGTCATGCCCTAACTGTGGTTGCCCTAATGATAGTTGGAAACCAAAGCAAGAGGAGAAGCCCCAAGAATCTACAATGTCTAATCAGACAGACTATGAGGAAGATTTCAATGAGAATGGCCAATACTCTCCTTTTTCACCAACGTCATGGTTTTTCGCCGACCCTTGGCCATTGAAGAATTACCCACGCAAAGTCTTTGAGAAGAAACACCCTTTCTTGGGATGGTTGTTCGGTCCTTGGTATCTCACTTGCAAGAATGAAAGCGAGAAGGAGGAGTATGCGGTAATCAATAACATATTCTATTTCTTCAACTTGATATTCAAAACGAATGTCTATGCAATTCTATGGGCTTTCTTCAAAGGAATCACTGCATTTATCGGAGTTTTATTTTTTATACTGTTGCTTACTCTTATGGGATTAGGAATTGGATATAGCAATGCTTCAGGCGAATTGTTTGCAGCACTTGGTGGATTTTCGGCAATCCTTTTCTGTGGAATTCTTATTGTTCTTGAATGTTGCGGAATGGGTAAAGCCCTCCACCGCTATTGGCCAAGCATACACAGAACATGGAGAAGAATCAATAAGAGATATTGGGATGCAATGAAGAAATAAAAAATACTGAAGATATGAACAATAAGAATATAATACTATCACTTATAGCCTTTATGCTGATTGTTATTATTGGTGGCATGGGATATTGGTGGTATAATTACGGGTATATAAAATCAGTCAAACCCTACACAGACCCATACAAAGATTACTCTGAAGCTGAATTGGTTAAGATGCAAGGAAAAGGGGATTTGGATGCTACAGCAGAGCTTGGAAACAAAGCTCTTGACAAAGGAGAATATAATAAAGCTTATTCCTTGTATATCAAAGCTGCAGAGAAAAATAACGCAAGAGGCCAAAATGGACTTGGACTTTATTACAATCATTTGGACAAATACAAAGAAAGTTGCAAGTGGTTTGAAGAGGCTGCAAAGCAAGACTACGTACCAGGCCTAATTAACTTAGCTATGGATTATGAAAGAGGTGAAGGGGTAAAGCAAGATTTCAACAAGGCTTTTGCTTTATATAAAAGAGCTGCGGAAAAGGGTCATAATTTAGCACAAGAATCTGTTGGAACATATTATCTTATAGGGCAAGGAACAGCAAAGGATGAAAAGAAAGCATTCTTATGGAGTATGAAATCAGCAGAGCAAGGTAACGGACGTGCTCTTTGGCGAGTAGGTCGATGCTATTCCGAAGGCGTAGGTACAACCAAAGATGAAAATAAGGCTATTGAATTCTATCAAAAATCAGCCTTAACAGGAGATATGTATGGACAACAAGAATTAGGGAAAGCTTATGATTTGGGAAATGGAGGACAAAAAATAGACAAGAAAAAAGCCTTTGAATTATATAAAAAGTCTGCAATACAAGGATTGGCAACATCCCAATTTCTTCTTGGTCAATGTTATGAATATGGAAATGGAACAGCCAAGAATCCGAAGAAGGCGTTTGAATACTGTATGCTTTCAGCAAAACAGGGTTTTGATCTTGCCCAATATAAAATAGCAACGTTCTATTGGTATAGCTTTGGAGTGGATAGAGACACTGACAAAATACGTTATTGGGCAGGGTTAGCAGCAAAGCAGGGAAACAAAGACGCAAAGAAACTGTTAAAAGATTTACCTCAATGGATATATGCTGAAGAACAAACAGAAAAAGAATATGGACATATTGGCACATTTGAGTTTACTGACAATGTGGGTAATGTTTGGGTTCTTGTAGTCAATACGAATGAAACAGCTACAATTGGAATAAAAGGTAGAGAAAATAAAGCTTATGCCTCATGGTATAAATACAAGCATATGAATTATGCTAAATTCATATGCTCGGGTTCAGCACCAACTATATTTTTCCCAAGCAGCGAATTAATGTTGAATGACTATGGTCATCCTACAACAGACGCTTGTGGTTATTTCTGTATTGATGGTAAATACATATATTTTGATTCAACGGCAGCTGAAGCAAAAAATCCAAAGCTTCGTTTGCCTCTAACTAAAATAGAATAAGAATTATGGCACTGATAAAATGTAATAATTGCGGTCATGTGATGAGCGATAGAGCAGACTTCTGTCCTCACTGTGGTTGCCCAAAAGAATATTCTGCAAAAGAGGAGACTTCCAAAGCAGAAGACACCTCTGTTAATGAAGAGGCTTCTGCTATAAATACCGAAACAGTTTCAACGACAGAAAAACTCAATAGCGTTGATAACGAAGCAACAGCCATACAAGATATTGACGAAGAAGATAAAGCCAATAAAGGATTGGTAGTTTTGGTTATTGTACTTGCAGTTATCGCAATTGGTTTTGGTGGCTACATGTTTTTGGGAAGTGGAAGCCAAAATACAGATTTTACCTTACCATCTGACACATTAATAAGTGACTCTATCCCTGTTGACACAGTGATGTCAGATACTGCTGCTAAAGTTTCCACCATAAATGATGAGGTCGCAGCAGATACAATCGTGTCAAGCAATGACTACAATGGTAATGAGCAGATAGAAGAAGAAATCGGTTTTAAGTCAAACGTAGATGTTATGGATTTCGTAGTTGGCAACAGCTATTCACACGATGGAATTACACTCAGAATCACAGACGAAGCCGTATATGCAAACGACAATAAGATTTCAACATCCAAGCCTGTGTTCCGTAAAATATCACTTAACAAAGGTATAATTACGGCACGTCCATCCATATCCATAACTGTGATTAGAGACGACAACAGACTCGTTGACAATAACAACGGAGATACATATTATTATTAAACATTCTTTCGTTATGAGAAGAGCATTCTACATCATCATATTGGCATTGCTCCCAATAGTCAGCCATGCCCAATCCATTGCCGACCTAACAAGAAAGGCGGAGATAGAGAAGAACCCATTGCACATATATTCAAACATCGGGGACTACAACAATGGCTTGTATATAGTGCGCAAGGATAACGACGAAGAAGGCACTTATGCGTATGGCGTGGTGAATAACGGTGGCACTGTATATATACCTGTAGAATATAACCGAATAGAATTCACCAACGAATATGGTGCATACGAAGACAATGTGTATAAATGCGAGAAGAATGGAAAATGGGGACTTGTCAGCTCCACAAACGGCACGCTTTTGCCTTGTGAATACAATAGCCTCAGCAATAAGGGAAATGGCATTTGGCGAACATTCAAAAATGGGAAATATGGTTATGTGCAACTGAATAGGCTTAGTAGCATAACAACGTTGATACCTTGCATATATGAGAGTCTGGGGGACTATTCCTCAGACTCTTATATCCATGCCACGCTGAAAGGAAAGAAAGGTATGATTGATGGCCAAAACAAAATCATTATACCTTTTGAATATTCCAAAGTTGGCAACCCTTGCCACACAAGTAACGGCAACAGCATCGTATGGGTAGAAAAGGACGGCAAGCTTGGTATTTACAACGATGATGGCAAAGAGTTGCAACCATGTGACATAGATAAAGCATATATCTTGACTGAATACAATTCAATAGAGCTATCATACACAGACTGTCCATCTACAGATTACATATACATTGTCCGTAACGGATTGACAGGACTTATAAGCGGGTCTACATTCGAGACTATCATCCCTTGTATGTATGAACACCTCTCTCCTATCAAATCAAATAAGGCTTTCTATAAAGTAAATGGCAAATGGGGTATCATCGACACAAGCAACAAGACAATCCAATTAGCCATATATGATAATGTAGAAATAGATGGTAGCACTTTGTCAGAGCAGAAGATGCCAAGCATGGCATTCCAATCGAATATGTATGTACTCAACAACGGCAAGGTGGGTATGCTGAAAGCAAATGGTGAAGATTTCATACCTGTAAAATACGATTCGTTGGGTATGTATTCTGATAATATGTTAGTGGCAAAAGTTGGTGATAAGTATGGCTTTCTCAATGAAGAGGGAAAAGAATCTGTACCTTTCGTTTATTCACAAGCACATAACTATTCTGAAGGATTGGCAGCTGTTGTCAACGAAAATGGCAAATATCTCTTCATTGACAAATCGGGCAATGTTACTATCAAGCCAAAGGAATATGACAGAGTGGACAATTTTCAGAATGGCACTTGCAAAGTTTACCGCAAAGACAAAGTTTGGGAGATTGACCGAGAAGGTAAAAAGGTAAAGGATAGTACTAAAAAGTTAGAGGAAGACAACGTACATGAAGGCAGTGACCATGATGATATATATGTTGAAAATACCAATTATGGGAACAATAATGATACGACCAACACTTTAACTCCAAACATAACATCTACACTCAATTTCAATGACAAAATCTTTCAGCATCAACATACAAGAGCAGATAATGTTATGCCACATGATAAGAACAAAGACAAAACCGAATTGAAATATGATGAAATATCAGACTTAAAAAAACAAAAACCAAACGGAAGAATTACGAAAATAGACTGTAGTCGCTACAATGATAAAGATGATGACATACAACTGTCACAACAATTTAGTCAAAACATCTGTAAATATGACGAAGTGTTAGACAATTTCAGTGATGGTCTTCTTCCTGTCACCAAAAACAAGAAATTGGGATATATTAATGCTAAAGGCGAAGAAGTTATCCCTTGCACATTAAAATACTACATAGAGCCGGGTATGGATGATGGATTTGTCATTTTCGGCCGTTTTAAAGAAGGCTTGGCTAAAGTATGTAGTTTCGATGGAGAAAGTGGAGCAGAGGAATCTTTTGGAGCAAAAAACATAAAATTCGGCTATATGGACAAAATGGGGAAAATTATAATTCCTCCAATATACCAAACCGCAGGTGACTTTTCAGAAGGTAAAGCATATGTCTCGTCAGAAACATTCAATGGATTCATTGATACAACAGGGAAAAAACTATTCGAAATCAAAGGTATGATTGACCGAAATTTAGAATTCGTTGATGGCATGCTTATGACTACAGATACAGACAATAATCAATATTTGTTTTATAATTCAGAAGGTAAAGTGGTGCTAAAAATATCTATGGATAAATATTGGACATTAAGCAATTTCCATGAGGGACTTGCGTATTTCGAACATTACGACAACATTAATGATTGTATAGACAGAAAAGGATTTATAGACAAAAACGGCATTGAGGTTCTGAATCTTACGGAATACAAGATTATTAACAGTTTTTCGGAAGGATTAGCAGCTGTCTCAAAAGACGGCAATAAGTTCGGATTCATCAACACCAAAGGTGAAATAGTCATTCCTTGCCAATATGAAGGCTATTCCACAGAAGGAGATATGCTGGAATTCAATGACTTTCATGACGGAGTATGCCTTGTGCAAACACAAAACATTTATATAAATAAGAAGAACGAGATTGTACTACGAGTCAAGAAAGGCGTAAATTGTTCAGACATGAGCAAAGGGTTAGCTCTTATAAACGAATATAACTCTGGTACAAATATTAGCACATATGGTATAGTGTGCTTAAATGGTTACAATACATTAGACCACCAAGACAATGACTTGGCATTGCAGAGAATAGAATCACTAAAAGTACAGCAAAAAATAGAGGCGGAAAAATCACGTAAGAAGCAAGAAGAACGTGACTTGGAAGAAAAACGAAGAATAGAAGAAAGACGCAGAATAGAAGAAATTCAGAAACAAAACTCTCTTCAGTTAGGAGCTATTCCAAATAAATTCACATCTTATGCTGACGTTTTTAAACTTATTTATCCGTCGAAAAAGTTCTATTTTAATAGAGCATCATCTATCTATGGAATAGACGTATGGTTTAAAGGGTATCTAGAAATACGTGCGAATAAAGACAATGGAACCCTTTCAATTTTCGCAAATGGAATTAAAATTTCCGAGCTGTACAACAGAGGAAAAAATTATGAGTCCGTTGATGTTAAAGACAAAATGGTTCGTTTGTTTGTTAGAGACTCATACGATGACTATCCACTTATAATACATCTCTCTGATAGCAAAGAGAACAAACCGTATATATACTTTGAACCAAGGAGAGGAACTGATTTTAGAGGAGACTTTGACATAAGGTATCGAAATCGTGTCCTATGGCAATGGGTAGAACCAGACGTAGGTTCAAATTCTGCACATATTATATTTCATCCTACCTCTGAAGTTGAACCAACTCCTATAAGGTATGTTATGAAATAGAAAATAATTCATATTCTTACACGAGGCTGCTTCAGGCAGCCTCTTTTCATTTCATAATGCCCATACAAAATCATTTGTATAAGACAAAACACAATTTGTTCATTTTCTAAATTGTTCTTTATTAACCATTCTTAGCACAGAATTTTCGATTTTCTCTAAATAAGTCAATACCTTTGCAGTCACTTTCCAAAATGGGGAGTAGTTCTTTTACTTTTTGAATAAGTATCAAGAGACAGCTTAAGTGCTGAACCAACCGAGCAGACATAGCCACGGTGGTAAAAATGATACGAGTTTAAGGATTTAGTAATAATCATTAAATTAAAAGTTATGTCACAGAAAGCAGACACTTTTGAAATTATCTTAGGTCGTGTGGAGCACATCAACGCTTCACACTTTAATTGTTTGTCATTCTCCAAGGCTTCAGACATAGTGAATGGCATTAACGTGCGTCTCACTAACATGGCAGGTGGTTATCCATTCGATTTTGCAGGAACGACTTGGCATGATAGTGAAATGTTGTACCTATGTGGTGAGTTTTCAGAAAACTCACCACTCCACCAAAACATTCAAGAACAAATACGCAATAAGACAAGTGGCTATGCTGCCAAGCTATTCATAAAGAATAAGAACAAACACCTTATTCGTCAAGATTTTGCAAGCTTTCGTGTGCAGTGGATGCTGTTTGTAATTTGGCAAAAGTGCAAGAGTAATGCAGAATTTGCTCGCTTGTTATCTTTAATTCCATGCGACGCCGTTATCATTGAAAACACGACCAAACAGCGTTGTGCAACTAAGGAAGTGTGGGGGTGTTCAAATCAAGAGTTGACTACCTACCGTGACATGGTGGAAGCGAAAGTCAAGGAGCAAGCCAAAGCGAACAATCCAAAGATTACAAAGAAGGCATTGAATGACCTTGTTGCCCGAGAAATCAGCAAGATAAACGACATCGGTGTGTTTGTCGGAGAGAATAATCTCGGCAAAATACTAATGTTATGCCGAGATTGCATTACCAATGGTACTGAGCCACCTATCGACTACGCTCTTTTAGAGTCAAAAGCCATTCACATCTTAGGCAAACGCATTTCATTCATACATTAAATATATTGGAACATGATACATAATAACACAGAACAGCCACAAAACAGCATCACCCTAATGAACGGTACTGTACTTGAGTGTTTCCCAAAAGAATCACATCAAGTCGACTTTGTACCCGATAAAATGAAATTGGATGCAACAGGTACATATCTGAGTATTGGCAATAAGCCATGTAAGCCCCTGCCAAGAACAACAGAAGAAATGGAGCAACAGAAGAAACTCTTCACAAGCAATGCTTTCTATCTATTGGCACATAGTGAGCGAATCATGTGTGACAGCCGAATGTTTCTTACTCCTGTTGCCGTTCAAAATGTACTCGCTTATACAGGAACATCAGGTTTTCATACACCTACCTTGGGCATATACTTGGAATGGTGGAATGAATGTTCCATAGCTTTGCGAACAGACAAAGATGGCAATCGAAGTCTTGTTTATCACTTGGCGGGCAGCCCATTGAGCGGAACGAACCACTGTGCAGAGGTTTTTGAAGACGGCAGGATTGAGCCTATACATGTGTCTTCATTCATAAGTCATTGGCAACCATTCGTCAATATCAATACTCAATATGATGAGGCAAAGCATATCTATCAAGCCTACACGCTTGAGCAAGTGCTTGAAATCTTACATGCCGAGGATGGTGATGATTGGGACTATTCATCTGTAATTAAGGAACGCTTTATGCAGGCTGAGATAAACGAATTGAAAAAGAAAGTAGAGCGACTAACCAAAGAATCTGATAAATGGTACTCTATGTATGAAGATACTTATATGAAGTACAAGGACGCTGAGATTAGTGAGGCTTTTTCAACTTTTCAATCCTTCAGAGAAGAGTGTGAGGCTCAAATCAACTCTATCAAGATGCGTAAGCGAGCATTGAAGGCTGATTTGAAAAACGGTGGCATGGATAACATCACATATCAACGCACGTTAATGCCGCAGAACAAGCAAATAAGAGATTTAGAGTTTAAGATAAGTACTAAAAAATATGAACTCATCAACAAATATCTTTCAGAAGGTATAAGTTACGATACGATAGAAAGTTATATGAACAAAAAGAAATATATTTAAAAGTAAGAACAATGATTGAAAAAGTAAATCCTTCGCATCCGGACAAGGTTGCAGACAGAATTGCAGGGGCATTGGTTGACCTTGCGTACAAGCGAGAAGAAAACCCAAGAATTGCTGTAGAGGTATTATTGGGGCATGGTGTGGCAAACCTCATCATCGAAAGTAGTGTGGCATTCACGCAAACTGAGGTTGAGGCTGTTGTTTTTCGTATCACAGGACAAAAGAACCTCAAAGTGCAGCTCGTAATGGTGCAGCAAGACCCTATACTTGCAAGCAACCAAGACGGCGAAATTCGCTGTGGCGATAATGGTATTTTCAAGGGCATGCCACTGACAACCGAGGAAAAAGAACTTAGCAAAATTGCTCGCAACATATACAAAGCATATCCTTCCGATGGCAAGTATGTGTTAGCTGACGGCAAGTTGATTATCTGTCAAAGTAACGCCAAGACAGGGGACTTGAAGAAAAATTATCCAAATGCCGTCATCAATCCTCTCGGAGAATGGAGTGGCGGTACTGACGTTGACGCAGGAGCCACGAATCGCAAATTAGGAAGCGACATGGCACAATCAGTTTCTGGTGGCGGTATAAATGCGAAGGACTTAAGTAAAGCTGACGTAAGCGTCAACATTTATGCGTTCCTTAAAGCACAGAAGACAGGTAAACCTGTTGAGTTGTTTTGTGCCATTGGTGATACAGAGATTGATGGGAAGCCGTATTCTGAGATTGTGGAGACTGCTCGTCAATACATCAAGCAAGTTGGAGGCTTTGAAAAGTTCGCCGAATGGGGATTGTTCTAACAGTAAGCGATATGTACCGATTTGATATTGACATCAATCCCATCATCAACGGAAAAGTTATTCATTTGGAGGGCTTTTGCGAAATGCTTTCCTCTGATACTTTTAAGGTAACAATGACTGAGCCTTATAAAGAGTTATCTGTTACCAAACACTTTGATGATGTTGGAGATATGGATGCAACCTTTTCAAAGGTTGAAAAGGACTTGATAAAGTTGTATGAGCAAGAGACGAAGCGCATAGGATTAAAGTAATTACCAATTCTATGTGAATAAACGAAACTGCCAAGTGTTGAAATTTTAAAGAATCAATACTTGGCGGTTATCCTTTTATAGCTCAATGCCTTCTTTTGCACAAATAGCCTTTACATTATTTATTAAGCTATTCAAATCGTCTGCAATATAAGTAGTATTGTCATGCACTATTATGGAATGCAACGAATTTGAGTGCGAAGAAGAAAACAAATCAGATAGATTTACGTTCAAATTACTTGCAATTGCCTCTAATGTCGAAAGTTGCGGGTTGCCGCTCAGTGTTCGGGATAGACTTTCGGGGGCGATTCCAATTCTTTGGGCTAATTCTTTCAATGTTATGCCTTGTATGCGACATAATTCCTTAACTGTTGTACTTAAATTAACTTTCATATGATTCATTTTTGCTGCAAAGGTAGCAAATTGATATTGAATATCAATCAAAAAACAACGATTTAACTTTAGATATCATAAAATATTTGGTTTTAATTGATATATTATGTACTTTAGCGGCCACAAATACAACATATAATATCAATTAGAACATGAAAGTAATAATATACGCAAGAGTTTCCACTGTCATTCAAGACTATGACAGACAGATTGACGAGTTGAAAGATTATGCAAAACGCATGAACTATCAAGTGGTCAGAATTTTCAGCGAGAAAGTGAGTGGAGCAAAGAAAGTTGCTGAACGCAATGCCCTATCTGAGTTGTTGGACTATGTACGCAACAGCAAGGTTGACAAGGTGTTAATTTACGAGTGTAGCCGTTTGTCTCGTAGAATTGTTGACTTTCTTCAAGTCATTGAGGAGCTAAACGAGCAGAAGGTATCGTTGTATATTCATCAGAATGGACTTGAGACTTTGCTCGAAGATGGCTCTATAAATCCTATTGCAAGTTTAGTTCTCGGGATTATCGCTCAGTTCAACAGTATGGAACGCTCGTTAATCCGTAGTCGTATGAAGAGCGGATATGACCATTTTCGTTCCAATGGTGGTAAGGTCGGAAGAAAGCAGGGGTATACAAAAACTGTTGATGCCATGAAAGAGGAATATGCAGAAGAAATCCGTTTGCTTAGAAAGGGTATTTCACTCAGAAACATCAACAAAATCACTCACACAAGTATCAATACTCTTAGAAAAGTTCGTGATTTAACAATTATTGCATGATACTTTTATCAATCATCATTAACCAAGTAATATATTTGAAGCGTTAAAATGATTGTTAGATTAAAAATTTGATAAGACATGACGAAAATTAGCTATAGCTCTATTTTACAGTACCCAAAGAAGGAAGAGTCTTTGGTATTTTTTACGGTTCGCACCAATGGTAATACAGCAAAGGTTTCGACACGACAAACGGTTAAGACAAAGATGTGGAATAAGCAACTACACCGTTGCATCACATCAAAAGAATTATTCACAGACCGTGAAAACCGTGAAGCAAGAAAAGTCAATAAGCAGTTGGATAAGATTGAAGAATTTATAATAACTCGTCTAAACGGTTGGGGTGAACAAAGTAGATATCTTACTGACCCAAAAGAGTTTAAAGACATCGTAGCCCACTATGCCGATATGTTTTTCCGAGGCATTGAGGAAGAAGAGAAGAAACAAAATCAAAAGGCAACAGAGTGGATGTTGGACAACATTAACAGCGACAAAGTTGACCTACGTACAGGACGCTTTATCGCAGATAGAACTAAGAGAACTCAAACAACAGTTATTCATAGGCTACAATTGTTTTTATCAGAATGTCATTTGAAGGATTCGTTCACAACATTCACTGATGAAGACTTTGGTAGTAAGTTTACAATATGGGGCTACGAGAAGATGAAGAAGCAAAAGAAGTATACTCAAAATACCATATACCATACTTTTGAAGTTGTCAAAGCTCAATTGAATGCCGCAAAGAAAAATGGTATTGATATTGATGATACATATTACAAACAGCTACGAAGCAGAGGGGAAGATGTAGACAACATATATCTTACTGAAAATGAGATAAAGGCTATCTACGACTTGGATATTCCACGCCTCAAAGAACAAGGAGAAATTGACGAAAAGAACAGAATGGAAGAAACAAGAGACCTATTCATAATTGGATGCTATACAGGTTTACGAAGAAGCGACTTAAACAAGCTGAATGATGGAATATGGAATTTAGATGAGGACAAGAATACTGTTTCGATTGTTGCCGAAAAGACAAAGAAACGCGTAGTCATACCACTCCATCCTTACGTAAGAGCAATATACTATAAATATAATGGAATATTGCCAAAATTAGGTGACAAACACAACACTAACGTACATCTTAAAAACTTGGCGCGGTTAGCAGGCATAAATGAAATTGTTAGTAAAACAGAAAACAGGGGAGGAAAAGTCACGACACTAAAACATCAGAAATACGATTTGGTCTCATTCCATACAGCTCGTAGGTCATTCGCCACAAATATGGTTCTCAAAGGTGTACCTACTCTTGCTATCAGACAACTCACGGGACACACTAATGAGCAAACATTTCGTAAATATGTAAAAGTTACGCCCGAGCAATATGCCAAGCTATTTGGTTTTAGCCCTATCGTTTAACCAACGCAAACGGGGATAAGCAGGGACGAAATCGGGGACGGTTTTGGATAAAATGTACAAGAAAGGGGATTTGTTGACAATCAAGCTGTTACGTTAACGAATCCCCTAACTTATTGAGTTTAAATTAATTCATCTTTATTTGAGTGGCTGTTTATCGGCATTCCGACTATTCCCACTCAATTGTCGAAGGTGGTTTTGAAGAAATATCATAGCAAACGCGGTTTACACCCTTTACCTTATTGATAATCTCATTACTTACCTTAGCCATAAAGTCGTATGGCAGATGAGCCCAGTCGGCAGTCATCGCATCAGTACTTGTTACGGCACGCAATGCTACAGGGTGCTCGTAAGTACGTTCATCACCCATCACACCTACAGAACGAACGGTAGAAAGCAACACAGTACCAGCCTGCCAGATTTGATCGTAGAGAGAAACCTCTATCTCGCCATTCTGCATGTCAGCAGGAACACCGGCAGCCAGGACACGACGAGCTTCTTCACCACTCAACTTCACCTTATACTCACGCAAGCCACGGATATAGATATCGTCAGCATCCTGAAGAATACGCACCTTCTCAGGAGTAATATCACCCAAGATACGAACAGCCAAACCAGGACCAGGGAAAGGATGACGGGTAATCAGGTGCTCAGGCATTCCCATAGAACGACCTACACGACGAACTTCATCCTTGAACAACCACTTCAAAGGCTCGCACAACTGGAGATTCATCTCCTTAGGAAGACCACCTACATTATGATGACTCTTGATCACCTTACCCGTGATATTCAAACTCTCGATACGGTCTGGATAGATAGTACCCTGAGCCAACCACTTGGCACCAGTCTGCTTCTTTGCCTCAGCATTGAACACCTCTACGAAGTCGCGACCGATAATCTTACGCTTCTTCTCTGGGTCTGTTATACCAGCCAAGTCGGTAAAGAACTTCTCTGATGCATCAACACCTATTACATTCAAGCCCAAGCACTTGTAATCTTCCATAACATCACGGAACTCGTTCTTGCGGAGCATACCGTGATCCACGAAGATACAGGTCAGGTTCTTGCCGATAGCCTTGTTCAGGAGAACGGCAGCCACACTAGAGTCAACGCCACCAGAAAGGCCGAGGATGACCTTGTCATCACCCAACTGTTCCTTCAACTCAGCCACTGTAGTCTCTACGAAAGAGTCTGCACTCCAATCCTGCTTGCTGCCACAGATGTCAACCACGAAGTTCTTCAACAACTGTGTCCCCTGCAAAGAGTGGAAAACCTCTGGGTGGAACTGAACTGCCCAAACAGGCTGCTTGGTGGAAGCGTATGCAGCATACTTCACATTAGCCGTAGAAGCGATGCACTTGTAATCCTCAGGGATGGCTGTGATGGTATCACCATGGCTCATCCAAACCTGCGAGTTCTCTACGAAGCCCTTGAACAAAGGATTCTCTGCATCAAAGTGCTCCAAGTTGGCACGGCCATACTCACGGCTATCAGCTGCCTCCACCTTTCCGCCCTGAGCGTAAGAGAGGAACTGAGCACCATAGCAGATGCCGAGCACAGGGATGCGTCCGATAAACTGGCTCAAATCAACCTTGAAAGCTTCCGGATCATGAACGGAGTAAGGACTACCGCTCAAGATGACACCAATCACAGATGGGTCATCCTTTGGAAACTTGTTGTAAGGCATAATCTCGCAGAAGGTATCAAGCTCACGTACACGACGGCCGATCAGCTGCGTGGTCTGTGAACCGAAATCCAAAATAATAATCTTCTGTTGCATAATATTTTAATTTTTAAATTTTAACTTTGAAAATTGAACTTTGACAATTTATGATTAGCAAAGCACTTGAATTCTTCACTCTTCGTTCTTCACTTTAATTCTTTGAGAAACTCCTCCGCCTCTTTCAGCGTTTCCTGCTTTCCCACATCCATCAGCTTGAGGTCGTTTTTCACATACCCCTCAATGCGTACCTTGTCACAGTTTCTGAGATAGAAGTCCATGATAGGAAACTTATCCGGTTCTTCTTCCATCAGCGGGAAGATAGATGGAGCCACCATGTGAATACCAGAGAAAGCATACATCTTATATTTCTTAGGGTCGAGATGCTGATAAGGACTCTTCACCTCACCCGTTTCAATATTCGTCCAGCCCACCAGTCTCATCGTATCATCAAAGAGAAGATAGCGCTTGGTCTTGCGTTCACTTACCAAGAGTCGGGCTGCCAATGGAGGTTCCTCTGTGTTAGAAGCAGAAGTTTCCAATAAATCCTGGGTCTCCATCTGATAGAACTTCTTCAGATCTACATTACTGAGAATGTCCACATTATGTATCAGAACAGGCCCATGAGAATCAAAGAGAGGCCATGCTTTCCGGATACCTCCACCCGTTTCGAGCAACTTATCCGTTTCATCGCTGATGCGGATGTCCATGCCGAAATTGTCATTCTCCTTGAGATAATCTGTAATTTGATTGGAAAAATGATGCACGTTCACTACAATGCGAGTGAAACCTGCATCCTTCAGTTGAAAGATGACACGTTTGAGCAAAGGTTCTCCCCCTACCCTTACCAAGGCCTTCGGAATGCTGTCGGTAAGAGGCTTCAGGCGAGTGCCCAAACCTGCTGCGAATATCATTGCTTGCATCATTGCTAAATAGCTATCTTTTAATGTGCGTGCAAATTTACTAACTTTTTGCGATATAGCCAAATTTGCACGCCAAAGATTATTGTTTTGCAGGCAAAACCTGCTCAATCTTCTGTTCACGATGGCAGATTCTTACCTCCACACCAAACTTTTCATGGATATGCTCGGCAAGATGCTGGGCTGAATAAACGCTGCGATGCTGACCACCTGTACAACCGAAGCAGAACATCAGAGAGGTAAAACCACGCTGAATGTAGCGATTCACATGATGATCGGCAAGCGCATAGACATGCTCCAGGAACTTCAGGATTTCCCCATCATCCTCTAAGAATCGGATCACAGGCTCGTCCAGTCCTGTCAACTTCTTATAAGGTTCATATCTGCCCGGATTGTGCGTGCTGCGACAGTCGAAGACATAACCGCCTCCATTGCCAGAAGGATCCTCTGGAATACCTTTTCTGAAAGAGAAACTGAAAACCCTAACCACCAGCGGTCCCTTGCCGTCATACTTGGAGAAAGTAGCCGGACCATCCTGTGGATGCGAAATATAGATATTGTTGTCCGTTGTCTTATATCCGTCAGCACGGTTGACAGCCGCACTTTCGATACGGGCAAACTGAGGCAACTCTGTCAGTCGGCGCAACATATCCATCATATAAGGATAAGGGAACACCTTTTCACCCATCTTCAGGAGATCACGCAGATTCTGGATGGCTGGAGGAATGCTCTCCAAGAAATGCTTCTTGCGCTCGAAATAGCCCCTGAAACCGTATGCGCCCAATACCTGAAGGGTACGGAAGAGCACGAAGAGACTCAGGCGATTGACGAAATGACGGACAGATGGAACTTCCGTATAGTTCTTGAGCGACTGATAGTATTCCCATACCAGTTCCCGTCTCAACTTGAATGAATATTGAGCAGAAGCCTGCCACAGGAAAGAAGCCAAATCATAATAGAACGGTCCCTTACGGCCACCCTGGAAATCAATAAAGTATGGATTTCCTTCTTTGTCAAGCATGATATTTCTCGCCTGGAAGTCACGATAGAGGAAACAGTCCATCGGTTCAGAAGTCAGATCCTTGGCAAAAAGTCGGAAGTTAGCTTCCAGTTTCAGTTCATGGAAATCCAGATCAGTAGGTTTCAGAAAACAATACTTGAAATAATTCAGGTCGAAGAGCACACTATCCACATCAAATTCCGGCTGCGGATAACAATTCTCCCACTCCAGTCCACGTGCCCCACGCAATTGGATGTTAGGCAATTCACGAATGGTCTTGATCAGAAGATCCTTTTCCTTCTGATTATATCTGCCACCCGCATCTCTACCACCCTTGATGGCATCAAAAAGAGACACACTACCCAGGTCTGTCTGAATATATCGGAGTTCATCATCGCTGACAGCTAAGATTTTCGGCACAGGCAATTGCCTGAGATTGAAATGATTAGCCAGATACACGAACGCATGATCCTCGTCACGGCTGGTACCGATGACGCCCACCACCGTTTCACCACTTTGCTGGGTAATACGGAAATACTGGCGATTACTCCCCTGTCCAGCCAACTTAACCACGTTGGCAGGTTCTCCACCCTTCCATTGCTTATAGAGTTCTATTAACTTTTCCACCCTTGATTATTTCTATGTTATTTGATCAAAATTCACGCAAGAGTCAGTCCTGGGCTACTCGTCCTCATCATTCTCTTGCAGTTTACGGCGCTTACGCTTATCATCTATTTGCTGGGCGAAATTATCCCCCACAAAAAGAATCAACAACACACCCAAAGTAGCAAGGAAAGAATTCAGAGAAGTCATTCCCAATGCAACCTTAGTAATATATATCAGTCCACCTATCACGATCAGGAAGACCAGCATTTTTTTCCAATCAATATTTCTCATGCTGCAAAGTTAATACTTTTTGCGGAAAACACAAAGGAAAACGAAAGAAAAGGGCACAAAAAAAAATCGGATGTCTCACGACAACCGATTTCCAAAAAACAAACTACTTAAAAACTAATCTACTAAAACAAATCAAAAAAAATATCTTTGTCGGCTCAAAGCCGATACTTTTCTTTTCACGTTGCAAAGATACATAAAATCTCAATAACGTGCAAGTATTTTTACAGAAAAATGCAGCAAGAAGTGCTAAAATACCTAAAAATGGGGATAATTCGTAAGAATCATCCCCATTTTGTTATTTGTAGTTTACATTTTAGCTACTTAAATGCAGTTTCTGATATTTGCCGCATCATCTACCATGAAATGCTTCTTATGCAGAAAAATACATCTTCAGCAGAAAAATACGTCTTTTTCTGTCAGACACTGCTTTTTCTATCAGATGCTTTTTACATCATGCCACCCATACCAGGTGCAGCTGCTGGAGCAGCAGGAGCTGGCTCAGGTTTATCAACCAACACGCACTCTGTAGTCAAGAAAAGACCAGCGATAGAAGCCGCATTCTCCAAAGCCACACGCTCTACCTTAGCAGGGTCAACGATACCAGCCTGACGCATATCCTCGTAAACATCCTTGCGGGCATTGTAACCGAAGTCACCTTCACCCTCGCGTACTTTATTAACAACTACAGAACCCTCGCCACCTGCGTTAGCAACAATCTGACGGAGAGGCTCCTCGATGGCACGCTCAACGATGCGGATACCCGTAGTCTCATCAGCGTTATCACCCTTCATATCCTTCAAAGCCTCAAGAGCACGGATATAAGTAGTACCACCACCAGCAACGATACCTTCCTCGATAGCAGCACGAGTTGCGCAAAGAGCATCATCTACACGATCCTTCTTCTCCTTCATTTCCACCTCAGAGTTGGCACCTACATAGAGGACAGCCACACCACCGGCGAGCTTAGCCA
>SAMEA3663083__coassemble_600_pt1 | contig 16971 bp, 13 predicted proteins | sample SAMEA3663083__metabat2_low_PE_011 | metagenome-assembled genome bin SAMEA3663083 (sample SAMEA3663083) | pig gut metagenome | biome: pig gut; feature: pig-associated habitat; material: faeces | place: France | collected 2012
TTTCCTCTCAAAAATGCCTTGATTGTTGGGAATAATCACTAAACAAACTTAAAAATTACCGATAAAATCAATAATTTGCATAATAAACCGCCCAAAAGGGGCTTTATTTGAAGAATTCTCTGTAAATTTGCAGCTAAAAATAAATAAATAAGAATGAAAAGGAAGTTTTTTGCTTTCATCCTGCTCCTTTCTGCAGGCCTGTCATTGTCTTCATGTTTGAGCAGTGACGATGATACAAATATTGAATATACCCATGATACTGCCATCACTGCTTTTTCTCTTGGCACGATGAATCGCTATTATCTGGGAAAGACATCGGATGGTACGAAGGATTCAACTTATGCTACCACGATTGCTGGTTCTAATTATAAATTTTATATAGATCAGGCCGCTGGTAAGATCTATAATGCAGACTCTTTGCCTGTTGGGACAAAGATCAGTGCAGCCTTGGCTTCTATCACAGCCAAGCAGAGCAGTCCGCTGCTTTGGGTGCTGAAAGGTAAGGATAATAAAGACTCTTTGGCTTATTATTCCAGCTCTGACTCCGTAGATTTCTCTAAACCAAAGGAAATCCGAGTATATAACAACGATTATTCTGCATATCGTACTTATACGATTACCGTAAATGTACACAAAGAAGGTCCTGATTCCTTCGTATGGCATTCTCTTGCAGCCCAGAATGGTGACTTGGCAGCTTTGGCTGGTATGAAAGCCGTTTCTGCGGGCAACTGTGTCTATGTTTTCGGTAAGAGTAATGGTGTTACCAAGATTTTCAAGACTGGCCTGAATGGTGGTGCTTTTGGAAATCCTCTAACTCCTAATGTTGCTTTGGGCGAGGATGCCTATAAGAGCGCAATCGCTAAGGATGGTAAACTCTATATTCTCAATAATGGCGAAGTTCTCAAGTCTGATGATGCTGTCAATTGGGAATCTGTTACTACTGATGCCTCTCTTCTGCAGTTGATTGGCGCAAGTAGCAACTATCTGTATGCTTATACTGCTGCTGGTATTGCCGTATCTAAGGACAATGGTGCCAGCTGGACTCCTGATGCAATGGATGACAAGGGCGCAGACTTCCTGCCAACAGAAAACCTCAGTTTGGTGGTTAAGCCTGTTCGTTCTGTGAAAGGCGCAGAAAACCTTCTTCTCCTCGGTAATCGAAAGGTTCGTGAGAATGAAGAGAAGGATACGGTCGCAACGATCTGGACTCGCACTTTTGATGCTGGTGAAGCTACAGATTCTTATCAGTGGAACTATGTAGAATATCAGGCTCATCAGGCTGGCATGTTGCCTTATCTCAATACCCTCCAGGTGGCGCTCAACGATAGCGGTTATGTGGCTTTGGCTGCTGGCGACTATAAAGTGGGTAGTGCTACTGTGGAAAAATGTAAGTGGTATGTGAGTAAGACTGGCTTAGACTGGAGTGTGGATACAACGGTTGTGATGCCTGCTGAATTTGCAGTAAGCAGACCAGCTGCTTTCGTGCGTGATGCCAATAACTATTATTGGGTTATCAACAACGGATACGTCTGGAAAGGAAGATATAATAGAGATGGATGGAGAAAGGAATAAACTTATTTCTTTCTCTTGAGTCTATATATATAATAAGGTGTAAAATGCACAGAATAGTTCTGACGATAATCGGTTTGGTGGTTGCTCTTGTCCACATCAGCGCCCAGGATGATCCCCAATATCGCATGGAGATAGGTGCGGGGGTAGGAATGGTCAGTTACGAGGGTGATTTCAATGGCAACGTGTTGAAAAACATGCAGCCGATGGCCTCGCTGCTTTGGAGATACAATTTCGACCCTTATAAAGACTTGCGCCTGAGCGCCAGTTATGGAAAACTGAAAGGATCGTCGGCGGATGTCAAGACTTATTATCCGGATTATGCAGAGTCAACCTATGAGTTCAATCATAATGTGGTGGATGTAAGTCTCGTCTTCGAGTATAATTTCTGGCCTTACGGTACAGGAAGAGACTATCGAGGAGCCAAGCGGTTGACACCCTATATTTATGGCGGACTGGGAGCTACTTCCGTGTCAGGAGGCAGCAAAAGCGTCTTTACCGCCAATGTGCCTATCGGTATAGGTGTGAAATATAAAGTCAGAGAACGACTGAATGTAGGTTTGGACTGGGGATTCCATTTCTCTCTGAATGATGAACTGGATGGAGTGAAAGACCCCTATAGAGTGAAGAGCAGCGGTGCATTCAAGAATACAGACTGCTATTCCATGCTGCAGCTCACAATAACCTATAGTTTCAAGGCAAAATGTAGAACATGTAATAAAGAAGAATAATGGCAACAAACTTAGATATGAGCAGAATACCAGAGCATATTGCCATCATCATGGATGGTAACGGGCGATGGGCGATGGAGCGAGGCAAAGAAAGAAGTTTCGGCCATCAGGCTGGTGTGGATACCGTTCGTCGTATCACTTCAGAATGTACTCGCTTAGGTGTGAAATATCTTACACTCTATACTTTTTCTACGGAAAACTGGAATCGTCCTGCCGACGAGGTGGCTGCTCTGATGGGACTTGTACTCACTTCTCTTGAGGATGAAATCTTCATGAAGAACAATGTACGCTTCCGTGTGATAGGTGATATAGGTCGTTTGCCAAAGCCTGTGCAGGAAAAGTTGCAGGAGACCATGGAACATACGGCTAAGAATGACGCCATGACGATGGTGGTGGCTTTGAGCTACTCTTCTCGTTGGGAAATCATGGAAGCAATGAGACGTTCCCTGAAGGATGCGATGGCTGATGGCAAGAAAAGCTATGATGAGATAGCCGGTGAATTGACTGAAGAGAATTTCGCCAAGCATCTCGAAACCAACTTTATGCCAGATCCTGATCTCCTGATCCGTACGGGCGGTGAATTGCGCATCAGCAATTATCTCTTGTGGCAGATAGCTTATTCTGAGTTGTATTTCTGCGATACCTACTGGCCTGATTTCATGGAGGAAGATCTCCGGAAGGCAATAGCTGACTATCAGAATCGTCAGCGCAGGTTTGGCAAAACTGAGGCTCAGGTGGAAAAAGGAGAGTAATGCTATATTACTCGGGAGTCATATTAGGAAAGAATACATTTGAAAATATACATAATAAGTAAATGAATAAGATAAGAAAGGTTTTCATCCTGCTGTTCGGTGTAATGGCTTGTTTGCAGGTGACGGCACAAGACAAGATTGTGAATCCTGACATCTCGTATGCAGGAAATCCCCGTAATCTGGTCATTGGAGGCATCAACGTATCAGGAGTGGAAGGATATGAGGATTATGTGCTTACTGGCATCTCTGGCCTGTCGGTCGGTGATAGAATCGATGTGCCGGGAGATGATGTGACCAATGCCGTCAAGCGATATTGGAAGCATGGACTGTTTTCAAAAGTGGCGATTGCTGCCGACTCTATCGTGGGCGAAAAACTTTATCTCCACATCTATCTGGCCGTTCGCCCTCGTATCTCTAACATCAACTATATCGGCCTGAAAAAGAGCGAGCGAGAGGATATGGAGCAGAAATTGGGTATGGTAAAGGGTACACAGGTGACTCCAAACATGCTCGACCGTGCCAAGATTCTTGCCAAGAAATACTTTGATGATAAAGGTTTCAAGAATGCTGATATCCAGATCAACCAGCGTGATGATGTAGCCAACAAGGGACAGGTTATCCTGGATGTAATCGTAGATAAAAAGGAGAAAATCAAGGTTCATCAGATTACCATCGATGGCAATGAGAAACTTTCTGACCGCAAGATTAAGGGTGGCTTATTCTCCAAAGGTGCATTCGCCAAGACTCATGAGGCAGGAAAATTTGCTACTTTCTTCAAATCTAAGAAGTTTACACCTGAACGCTGGAAAGAGGATAAGGCTAAGCTGATAGATAAATACTACGAGTATGGTTATCGTGATGCCCAGATTTTGGAAGATAGCGTCAGCAACTACGATGAGAAGCATGTCAATGTATATGTGAAGGTAGATGAGGGCAAGCAATATTTCATCCGTAATATCACGTGGGTGGGTAATACTGTCTATGATACAGACCGTCTGAATGCTCTGCTCACCATGAAGAAGGGTGATGTATATAATCAGAAACTCTTGCACAAGCGCTTGAATGAGGATGATGATGCGGTGGGAAACCTCTATTATAATAATGGTTATGTGTTCTCTAACATCAATCCTGCCGAAATCAATATCGATGGCGACTCTATCGACCTCGAAATGCGCGTCACTGAGGGTCCTCAGGCTTACCTGAGCCACGTACGCATCAACGGTAATACCCGACTCTATGAGAATGTAGTACGCCGCGAACTCCGTACGAAGCCAGGCGATCTCTTCTCTAAGGATGCTATCATGCGTTCTGCCCGTGAGTTGGCTTCTATGGGACACTTTGATGCTGAAAAGGTGAACCCGGATATCAAGCCAAACTATGAGGATGGTACTGTGGATATCAACTGGAACCTGGAGCAGAAGAGTAATGACCAGATTGAGTTCTCACTCGGTTGGGGACAGACTGGTGTCATTGGACGTGTGGGCTTGAAGCTCAACAACTTCTCTATGGCCAACCTCTTCAACAAGAACAAGGAGCATCGTGGTATCATGCCTATCGGTGATGGTGAGGTGCTCAGTATCGGTGCACAGACCAATGGTACCTACTATCAGAGCTATAACGTAAGCTACTCTACCAACTGGTTTGGTGGCAAGCGACCTGTTCAGTTCAGCGTAGGTGCATACTATAGTAAGAGTACTGACGTGTCAAGCAACTATTATAACAGTGCTTACATGAACAACTACTATAGCTACATGTATGGTTACGGTTCCAGCTATTACAATAACTACGAGAATTATTACGACCCAGATAAGTATATTCAGATGGTCGGCGTAAGCCTCGGTTGGGGTAAGCGTCTCCGTTGGCCAGATGACTACTTTACTCTGTCTTTGCAGTTGGCTTACCAGCGCTACATGATGAAGAACTGGAGTTATATGCTGATGACCAACGGTAATGCGAATAACTTGAACTTGACAATTTCGCTGAACCGTACATCAACAGATAATCAGCTCTTCCCACGTACTGGTTCTGAGGTAGAGGCTTCTGTCAACCTGACTCCACCATGGAGCTTGATGAACAACAAGGATTATGAGCATCTGGCAACCAACAGAAACTCACCAACCTATGCTCAGGAGCAGCAGGAGAAATATCGCTGGATAGAGTATCATAAGTGGAAGTTCAAGGCTAAGACTTATACCGCATTGAGCGGAGGTCAGAAGTGCTTTGTGTTGATGACCCGTGTGGAACTCGGTTTGTTGGGAGCTTACAATAAATACAACAAGAGTCCATTTGAGACCTACTATGTGGGTGGTGACGGTATGAGCGGTTATTCATCCTATTATGGTGAGGAAACCGTCGGTCTCCGTGGTTACGAGAACGGTTCTGTATCTTATAGTGCCAGCACAGGTTACTATGCTTATGCATACGACCGTTTCTCATTGGAACTCCGTTATCCGTTCCTTTTGGGTAATACCACTATTTATGGTTTGACCTTCGTAGAGGCTGGTAATGCATGGTATGACACCAAGAAGTTCAATCCATTCAGCATGAAGCGTAGTGCCGGTGTCGGTGTACGTATCTTCTTGCCAATGGTCGGCTTGATGGGTATCGACTGGGCTTATGGTTTCGACAAGGTTTGGAACGGAAGCCAGTATAAGAAGGGTGGAAGCCAGTTCCACTTTATCCTCGGTCAGGAGTTCTAAGACAAATGAAAAATGATAAATAATAAATAAGAATTGATATAATTGGAGGAATTCTTATGAAGAAGATGATATTGATGCTGATGATGGCTGTAGCAGCCATCACAGCCCATGCGCAGAAATATGCGCTGGTTGATATGGAATATATCCTGAAGAATGTGCCTGCTTACGAGCGTGCCAACGAACAGTTGAATCAGGTGAGCAAGAAATGGCAAGCTGAGGTAGAGGCGCTCAATCTGGAGGCAAGTACTATGTACAAGAACTATCAGAACGAGGTGGTTTTCTTGTCACAGGAACAGAAAAAAGCCAAGCAGGATGCCATCATGCAGAAGGAGAAGGAAGCCAGTGATCTGAAGAAGAAATACTTCGGACCTGAAGGGGAACTCTACAAGAAGCGTGAAGCGCTGATGACTCCTATACAGGAGGAAATCTACAATGCAGTGAAGGAAATCGCTGATTTGCGTGGCTATTCGCTGGTGCTCGACAGAGCCAGCAATGCTGGTATCATATTTGGTTCTCCAAAAATCGATATTAGCAACGAAGTGCTTCAAAAATTAGGTTATTCCAATAATTAGTTGTATATTTGCAGCGAGAGTTATAAAAGTGAGTTGACTGTGGACAATATGTCCATCTGAAAACCTATTTGAATATTTATAATTAAAAGAATAAAAACAATGAAAAAGCTTATTTTAATGTTGATGCTTTGTGCACCAATGACAATGATGGCACAGAAGTTTGGTAAGGTAAATACCCAGACTATCATGCAGGCTTTGCCTGATGTTGCTAAAGCTAATGGTGAGCTTGAGGCACTCCAGAAGCAGAAGGAGAACGATTTGAAGTCTATGCAGGATGAGTTCCAGCGCAAGGCTGACGAGTATCAGAAGGGTCAGAGCACAATGAATGCTACTGCTAAGCAGCAGAAGGAAACTGAGTTGCAGGGTCTTCAGCAGAAGATTCAGCAGGCTTATCAGGACGGTCAGCAGGAATTGCAGAAGAAGAGCAGCGAGCTGATGCAGCCTATCGTGGCTAAGGTGCGTACTGCTATCGAGGCTGTTGGTAAGGCTGGCAACTACACTTACATCTTCGAGGAAGGTGCTGCTGTTTACACTGGTACCAATGTAGTTGATGTAACTAAGGAAGTACAGGCTAAGATCAAGTAATTTCGGTTATTTTCAACTGAGATAGTGGGGCAGGCACAAGTGCTTGCCCTTGTTTCTCTTTTCAGTATTTATATATAATAGGTATGAATATGCCTATTCTAATCCAACACTTCATGATGAAAAAGACATTCCTTTATTTGGTTCTGGCAATGATGCCTGTGCTGGCATCTGCCCAGCAGGTGGCTAATTCAGCTCCTAAAGCGAGTGAGGCTACTGCTGCTCCTACTGCGGGTGCAGAGGCTCCGTCTGCAATCCGTTTCGGCTATTTCAGCTTCGAAGAAGTCTTTCGTACAATGCCTGGTTATGCGATAGCCAAGCATCATATGGACGATCTTCGCTTGAAGTATGATGCCGAAACCAAGCGCTCGGAGGACGAGTTTAACAGCAAGTATGAGGAGTTTCTGGATGGTCAGCGTAATTTCGCTCCTTCCATCCTGGAAAAACGACAGGCGGAACTTCGTGAACTGATGGCTAAGAATATGGCTTTCAAAGCTGAGTCGGAACGTCTGCTGAAACAGGCTGGGGAAGATGCTTATGCTCCCCTGAAAAAACAAATCAGAGAGGCTTTGCAGAAGATAGGCAAGGCGAAAGGATATGCGTTTATCCTGAATGCCGACCACGATTCACTTCCATACGTTGATGCTGCGATGGGAGAGGATATTACCGAACTAATCAAGGAGAATTTGAAATGATGTTACCTTCTAATCCTGGTCCTATCGGAATATTTGATTCCGGATATGGTGGGTTGACTATCCTGCATGGACTTCGTCAGCTTCTTCCTCAGTACGACTATATGTACTTGGGTGATAATGCACGTGCGCCGTATGGTTCCCGCTCTTTCGAGGTGGTGTATAAGTTTACGCGCCAGGCAGTACTCAAACTGTTTTCGATGGGGTGTCACTTGGTGATTCTGGGTTGTAATACGGCTTCAGCCAAGGCACTTCGTTCTATCCAGCAAAGGGATATCCCTGAGTTGGATCCAAGCCGCCGTGTGCTGGGTATTATCCGTCCTACTGCTGAGGTTATCGGTAATATCACCAAGAGTAACCATGTCGGTCTGTTGGCTACGGAAGGTACTATCAAAAGTCAAAGCTATGACTTGGAGATTGCCAAACTCTGGCCTGAAGTCAAGGTTAGCGGTGTTGCTTGTCCGCTATGGGCGGCTATCGTAGAAGCCAATGAGGCTGATAGTCCGGGTGCTGATTATTTCGTCAAGAAGCGCATTGACCAACTGATGCGTAAAGATGCTGACATAGATACGATTATCTTGGGATGTACACATTATCCATTGCTGATGAACAGCATTGTGAAAAACCTTCCCGATGGTGTGCGGGTTGTGCCACAAGGAATGTATGTAGCTGAGAGTCTGAAAAATTACGTGAAGCGGCATCAGGACATGGAGAATATGATTACCAAGAAAGGTACCTGCCAGTATCTGACTACTGAAAGTGAGGAAAAATTCAAGGAGTCTGCTCAAATCTTCCTGCATGAAAGTGTGGAGGTGAAGCATGTGGACCTTGAATAGTGTTAAACTGAGTAATGTTTAATTTTTAGTTAATCATTCTGATTTAGTTAATCATTCTAATAGAAAAGATTATGCAAGAAACAAGACAAAACCGTATATCCAGACTTCTCCAGAAGGAGTTGAGTCTTATATTTCAGTCACAAACTCGTATGATGCATGGTGTCATGGTGAGTGTGACCAAGGTAAAAATCAGTCCAGACCTCAGTATCTGTACTGCTTATCTGAGTGTGTTCCCTTCTGAGAAAGGAGAGGAAATCCTGAAGAATATCACCGCTAATGAGAAAACCATTCGTTATGATTTGGGCAAGAAGGTAAGAAACCAATTGCGTATAATTCCTGAATTACGCTTCTTCCTCGATGACAGTCTGGATTATTTGGAGCGCATAGATGAACTTTTGAAAAAGTAAAAAAGTAAAAGACAAATGAATTTTCCATTTTTCATTGCTCGCAGGTATCTCTTTTCCAAGAAGAGCACTCATGCCATCAATATCATCAGTGCTATCTCGGCGATTGGTGTGGCTGTGGCTACGATGGCGTTAGTCATCGTGCTGAGTGTGTTCAATGGATTCCATGACTTGGTGGCAACTTTGTTTACCAGCTTTGATCCACAGTTAGAACTCGTTCCTACAAAAGGTAAGACGGCTCCTTGCGATGACCCTATCTTGACCAAAATTCGCCAGTTGCCGCAGGTAGATGTTGCAACAGAGAGTGTGGAAGATCAGGCGCTGGCTGTCTATCAGGACCGTCAGGCTATGGTTACCATCAAGGGTGTGGATGATAATTTCAGCGACCAGTCGCATATCACAGACATCCTCTATGGTGATGGCACATTCTCACTTCATGCTGCCAACTTGGAATATGGAACCTTGGGTATCCGTTTGGCGCAGACCCTTGGTATCGGTGCGCAATGGGATGGTTTTCTGAAGATTTATGCACCGATGAAGGAGGGACAGTTGGATATGTCGAATCCTTCTGAGGGATTTGTAGTTGATTCTCTGGTCAGTCCGGGCGTATTGTTTGCTGTCAAGCAAGCCCGTTATGACAAGAATTACATTCTGACTTCCGTAACATTTGCCCGTAATCTCTTTGGACAGCAGGGAATGCTTTCTTCGCTCGAACTCCGACTGAAAGATGGCAGTGATTTAGATGCCGTGAAGAAGGAGATGCAGCAGATAGCCGGAGATAAGTACCGGGTGCTGGATAGATTTGAGCAGCAGGAAGATACTTTCAAGATTATGTCTATTGAGAAGATGATAGCTTATATCTTCCTTACGTTTATCTTGATAGTGGCTTGCTTTAATATCATCGGTTCGTTGTCCATGCTGATCATCGATAAGAAAGATGATGTGCTTACTTTGCGCAACTTGGGAGCCAGCGACAAGCAGATAGCTCGTGTGTTCCTTTTTGAAGGTAGAATGATTTCTGCCATTGGAGCTATCATCGGTATCGGTATGGGTTTGTTGCTCTGTCTCTTACAACAGGAATTCGGATTTGTGAAGCTGGGTGATTCTGCTGGCTCTTTCATTGTTGATGCTTATCCGGTAAGTGTACACTATTCAGATGTTGCCATTATCTTTGTCACGGTGCTGGCTGTCGGTTGGTTAGCCGTCTGGTATCCAGTAAGGGCTCTGAGCAAAAGATTATTGAGCTAAACAATAGAGAAACAGATATAATTCAATTGGTTAGAGAAGAATACGAAAGTCTGTTGCCATACAGAATAGCAGAAGAACTAAAGAAATAAATCGGCAAATAACAACAACTATAAAAAGCGGCATCATAGAATCAGAGATGAAACTATGATGCCGCTAATTTTTAACCTCCAACGGTGGAAGTGGGATGGTTACATTGCAAACGTACCGAAATATACACTCAGTAATTGGCAGGAGGCCAATTACTGAGTAGATGGTACAATAGTATTATCTGTTAACGACTGTAAAAAAAAAAAAGAATAATAAAATTATTTTGCATCCAAAATGTTAAGTTGTAATTTTGCATCGCATTTTCAGTGTAAATCTGGAATTAAACCAACGCTAAAATTTTAAAATCTTAAGTACCATTGTCCCCGCGAATATAAAATCATCACATTTGGGAACATATACGTTTAATCATTTTGGAATCACCATTGTTTGTATTGGTGTTTCTTTGTAAAAATTTATATTATGAGAAAATTATGCTTAATTTTAACTGTATTGTATGCTTTTGGGGCTAATTGTAGCGCTCAATCATCACTTAACATCGCTGGAAATCTATTGACAGGAGATAATTCGACGTTTAATTCTGGTTGGGGCAACTGGGAAAACCAGGGATACTATTGCGTTGCAACCAATGAAGCAGGTTTTGTAGCCTCTAACGTAGCAACTGTTCATGTTACAGATCCAATCCAAGTAACAGGACTTTCTTTAACAGCGCCTGACGCAATGAATGTTGGTACTAATGCTCTGTGTAATCTTATTATTACTCCAGATAATGCGACTAACAAGAATGTGATTTGGGATTCAAGCGCTCCCTCTATTATCGAGGTTGACCAGAAAGGTAATCTTACCGCAAAGAGTACTGGTACTGCAACCATCACTGTTAAATCACAGGATGGTGGACAGCAAGTATCCAAAGAAATCAAGGTCAATGCATCAACATCAACCAATGGTACTGTAGTTGATGGTGGTATGTTCTACATGGTTCAGGATTTTGGAAATGCAACTGTGGGTACAACATGGAAAGTAGAGTATGGAGACCCAAACAGCACGCACGTCACGCAACATGGTTTTGCAACAATTGTAGCAGATCCAGCGAAGCAGAAAGGAAACGTCCTCAAATATGAAGCTGGCAATAATGATAAAACTGAGTTTCTTGTTTTTCATTGTAAGTTACCATCTGGAGCTAGGTTATCAGATTACAAGAAACTGGTGTTTGACTACAAAATGGGGCCGCTGGAAGCTAACTATAAAGATATTAAGATATATTGGAGCGGGGCAGATTGGAGTGAAAAAAGCTACCCAACGTTCAAATCTGGAAATGAGCAAGGCGCAGGTTATCCTTGGCATACAGCACAGATATCTTTAGATGGACAACCTATTCCTAATTCTAATGAATTTGATATTTATATAGGTGGAATTCCAACATTCCATTTTACGGTTTATCTTTCAAATGTTCGTTTGGGTATAGGGGATTATAACCAGAACGACTTTAGTAATACATGGTCAAAAGTAGAAAGTGAGACTCTATACGTAACAGGTAGTGGCCCTATGCCTGATTTTAATGGTAATCAGCCTTGGCACGAAAAGAACAATTCAATAACCAAGGTTATAGTATCTGAGAATATCACGGAAATTGGTAATAATGCTTTTAAGGACTTGACTCAAAATGTAACAATCATTTTGCGTTCTATTCCTGATAGATTTGGTTCAGAATGTTTCAAGAGCAATTATGCAAGCGATAAAACCCGCATCCTCGAGCTTGAGCTCCACGATGCAAAGAAGCCTTATATATCAAAGGAAGTGGCATCAAACTTCCCTACATTCGACAAGACAACGTACTTCCGTAATGTGACAAGTAATTACTCTACAGTCTGTCTGCCATTCCCTATATCAGCAGACGAAGTATCTAAGAAAAATGCCAAGTTATATGACTTTACGTCGATGGGTAAGGCAAATGTAGGCGGTGAAGATCAATACACACTCCAATTCACAAGTCATACTGGTGGAATGACTGCTGGTCAGCCATACCTGATAGGCACTGGAAATATGGAACTATCAAATAGAAATGTTGCCCCATCTGACTTCAATCTCAAGCCTATACAAGTAAATAAAGGTATAGAGAATACGGAAGTAAACATAACAATGGTAGGTGAATTCCAGCCAGTCGTAATTGCTGAAGGTTATGCATACGGTTTCTTGGGAGGCAAATTCTATATGAACGGTGGCAAGATGAGTGTCCGACCAATGCGAGCTTCATTCAATGGATCTCAGTTATACAGCGCTCCTGTTCAAGGCGAGCAAGCTAAGAAGATGCCGAAGATGTTTAATTTTGAGATAGTTCCAGATAACGTAACACATATTTCGTCCCCAGCTTTCATTGCAGAGGACTTCAATATTGAGGAAGTGTATAGCCCAAGCGGCATGAAGACCGAGTCGCTGAATAAGGGACTCAACATCATTCGCACCTCTACAGGCAGAGTGCTGAAAGTGATGGTGAAGTAAGAGAAACAAGCATTAATTCACAGTCATCCCTTCCCCGCATACGGGGTAGGGGATGTAGTGAGTGAAGAAGAAAAGGACGTTTAAATCAAGGAATAATAAAGATGAAAAAAGAATATACAAAACCTATTGCAGAGGTGATGACGTTCTGCGATTCAGAAAACATCCTCTCTGCCTCAAGACCCGAAGAACCTGTAAAGATTGAGGTTGATGGGAACGAAGAAGAAGACCCATGGGGCGGTATACAAGGGGGCGACTGGGAAGTGGATTAATCAGAAAGAAACATATCAATATAGTCTTGCAAAATATCCATATATAACTAACACAATGACAAAGAAAGTATTAACAGTAATTGCAGCCCTCGCTTTTTGCGTCGGGATGCAAGCTCAGACCCTTGAGGCTGAGACAATGGACTTAAGCGGCCCATATGCCGGGAAGTGTAGCAGTCCGTTCCCGGGAGTGGCTCTCTATGCCAATGGTGACAATGCTACCGGTGTGGTTGACCTGACCAACGACAGCGGAGTGTATAACATAAAGGTGACGGGCGCATCAAACAACGACACGGCTGCTGGAGTGGCTCTTTACGTCGGTGGAAAGAAAATGGCCGACATGTTGTTCAGTGGCAAAGAACCTTCTGTACAGCAAGTGCAGACAAAGCTGTATCTGGACGCATCTTCTGTGAAGGTGGAGCTGAAACTGGAGAATGATAACGGTTCTAACGATACTTACATTGACAAGATCGAGTTTGAATTTGTCAAAGCACTGGCCGTAAGGCCAACTCCGGTGCTGCCTCAGCAGAGCGTATGGCAGTCGGGACAGTATCGCAACATTCTGCAGGAGGCAGGTTACTCACAGGAGGAGATAAACAGCAAGCTTCAGGCAATAAAGCAACAGTTCTTTGAGGGCGACGCAGAAAACGGACGCCTGTACTACGAGTTGGGCACCGACGAGGCATATATCCTCGACACAGGTAATAATGATGTACGTACAGAGAGCCTTTCATACGGCATGATGATCTGCGTACAGCTGGATATGCAGACGGAGTTTGACAAACTGTGGCGCTTCACCAAGAACCACAGTATGCACAAGTCGGGAGCAAACAAGGGCTACCTCGCATGGCAGTTGAATACTGACGGCAGTATCAAGGATGGCAATGCCGCACCTGACGGTGACGAGTATATCGCTACAGCCCTCATGTTTGCAGCAGGCCGATGGGGCAATAATTCTACCGGTATCGACTACTGGAAGGAGGCAAACTATATCCTCGACAACATGCTGAGCAAGGGACACTATATCAACTCCTCGTATGTCAACATGTTCAATGCAGACCATCAGATTGTCTTCGTGCCATACGCACAGTCGGCAGTACACACCGACCCATCATACCACATGCCTGCATTCTACGAGCTCTGGTCGAAGTGGGCAAACAACAACCGACAGTTCTGGAAGGCATGTGCAGACAAGAGTCGCGAGATGTACCCTCTCTTTGCCCACGAGACAACCGGTCTCATGCCTGACTATGCAGAGTTTAGCGGCGGCCCACGAGCTGGTGAGCATGCAGGTTTCCGCTATGACGCATGGCGTTGCGCTATGCACATGGCTACAGACTATATGTGGTTCAAGGGCAGCGAGAACGAATACAACCAGACAAAGAAACTCCTCGACTTCTTCAATGGCGTTGGCGTGAAGAACTATGTAGCCCTCTATGAACTCAACGGTAATCCAGTATATGGTGCCGACCACTCACCAGGCCTTGTAGGCTGTAATGCTGTTGGTGCGATGATCTCCGACCAGAAGTACGCATGGGATTTCGTCGATGACTTCTTTGAGATGACTTTCCCTACCGGTCGCTTCCGTTACTACGACGGCTGCCTATACTTCCTTAGCTACCTGCACGCATCAGGCAACTTCAAGATGTACAAACCTGCAGAGGTCCTCACCACAGCTCTTGACGAGCAGTACAAGACTGACAGCAATGGTTACCTCGTCATCGACGACTTTGAAAAAGTTCCTGAGGGCAAGGAGTACTATATGCACTGCATGGACAACTCTGCCAGCGCTGCTAACCTGGTTGCCGATCCAAAGAATGGTTCTAACCATGTCGTTAGCATAGAACCTAAGTCGTATGACGACTACTACTATCATGCATTCCGTCTGCCAGAAGGACAGACTCTCGGCGGCAACTACAAGAGCATCGAGTTTGACATCCTCTATGATGGTACAAGCTATGATAATCAGACGCTGAAGGTTTTCCTGAACGACTACAGCCAGCCTATCTATACAGAGAGCACAGGCGCAAAAGCCGAGCAGGGCACATGGAAGCATATCTCTGTTGATGTGCCTGCTGGCAATACCGACAACGAGTTTGTCCTTGGTCTCGGTGTAAGAGCAGGTAGCGGCACCTGCTATGTGGACAACCTCAAACTCAGACCTAACGGTGCTCCTGAACCTGGACCTGATCCTACACCAGGTGGCGACGACCCTACACCAGGACCTGACGCAGAACAGTATCCTACTGGCAACATACTCTCCGAAGGTGCATGGGGATTTGAGAATAATGATTTGAATGGTTGGAACTCATGGGCAGAAGATTTCGATAAGTCTGTAGCAAACACAGGCTATGCAAGCAACCACTGTCTGAAGGTGGAGAACAAGGCTACAGCTGGCATGTGGGACAAGCAGTGCGTGCTCGCTCTTGACAATGCATTGGAGAAGGGCAAGACCTACACTCTCACTTTCAAGGCTAAGGCTGACGTGGCAGCAAATATCAATACTGCCATCACCATGAAGGATAATCCTTGGACAGCACAGGGCAGCGCAGACCACAGTCTTACAACAGAGTGGGCTGAGTACACCTTCGAGCAGACTATCGATATGGATAACATCAACCGTATAGTCTTCAACCTCGGTGAGACTGTAACCTCTTACTATATAGATAATATCAGTCTTATAGCAAAGGCTGGTCAGGGCGAACCAGATCCTACACCTGGCGATACATCTGACTCACGCAACGGTACTTACTTTACAGAGAATAGCGTGGAGTACTACATGATTGAGGACTTCGAAGGCAAGACTGTAGGTACTACTACTGATATGCAGAACAACGGCGGTAAAGCTACAGTAAGCGGAGAGCACAAGATGGAGGGTGAGAAGGCTCTCAAAATCAACATCGGAGATGCATACCAAGCTAATGGCTGCTACGCTATCGATGTGAAACTGCCAGAAGGAACAACGCTCTCCAGCAACAAGTTCACTGCTATAAACTTCACTATCTACTATGAGGCAGGTTCTATCGAGTATAAGGGTGCTGAGTACAACACTGGTGTAAAGGTTTGGCTGAACGACATAGACAATATGATCATCCAGCATGACACAAAGGATTGCATTGGAAAGACTGAGACTATTTCTGTTCCTCTGAATGGTAAGTTTACTGACACCAACAGCTTCAAGTTTCTCATTGGTGGCCTCTGCAGCGACAATGCCAACGATGGTATCTATTACATCGACAATATCCGCCTGGTATGCGTCAACGAACAAGGTGGCGACGACCCTACACCGGGTCCTGACTCTGATGCAAAGAAAATTGTGCTTGATGACTTTGAGAAGTATGCTGTAGGTGCTACTCCTTACACTGTGGAAAATGCAAATGGTGGTTTTGCTTCTGTAGTATCTGCCGATGCAGACAACAAGGCGCTGAACTTCACTACAGGCAGCTATAAGAATGAAGAATATCTGGCTCTTACATTCACCCTGCCTCAGGGCAAGACATTGAGCGACTACGATGTACTGACATTTGACTATGCATTTGCAGCCAGTGGCAATGATAATATGTATAAGGATATCAAGGTCTGCATTGACAGCAAGAACACTGCTGTGGGCACTATCAAGAGTCAGAATGCTCCTGCTGAATGGCAGACAATGAGTATCGCTCTGGAAAATGTACAGGGTGGCAACTCCTTCACACTCTATATCGGTGGCATCACTGCCAGTGTGCTAAGCATGAATATAGATAACATCGTCATCAAGACGAGCGATGCAGATACACCTACCAATATAAATCTACAGAGCATTTCGAATGGCAATGCTCAGGAGATGTTCAGCATAGGTGGACAAAGAGTGAACAGCTCTTATCACGGCATCGTGGTTATAAATGGCAAGAAGGTAGTTGTAAAGTAAGTAATTTCTGAACTCAAGAATTGTGCTCCGAGAGAAGAGATTCTATCTGAGCGCATGTAGTTAACTCCCTGTTCTTAATAGAAAAAAGGGATGTTTCATAAAAACAATAAAGGCTGCGTCATAGAATACGCAGCCTTTATTGTTTTCTATTCTAATATTGTTTTCTATT
>SAMEA3663083__coassemble_669_pt1 | contig 15620 bp, 13 predicted proteins | sample SAMEA3663083__metabat2_low_PE_011 | metagenome-assembled genome bin SAMEA3663083 (sample SAMEA3663083) | pig gut metagenome | biome: pig gut; feature: pig-associated habitat; material: faeces | place: France | collected 2012
ACGATAAAAAGATAGAGTAGAGGGTGTGTCATACTACATGATGCACCCTTTTTCTATGACACTCCCATTTCCCCCAAAATACTCTTGTAATTTCCCTTCTCTGCCGGGGTATTTTTTTCTCCCTGCCCACGCATGAATTTTTCCGTGGGCAGGGAAAAATAAAAGTAAAGCGAGGTTTCATGTTTTGGATATCTATGAAACCTCGCTTTTTTCGCATAATTTATTAGAGAGTTATTATAAAAGTTTATAATTTGATTGTTATTACATAATCAAACATCATGCGAAGAATCATTCTTCACTCTTATCAAAATAACAGCCCTTGATGCTCAACTCCATTGGCTTTTCTGAAGCATTTGAGTATATGTTGATGAACTTTCTAAAAGAACCGTTCAAAAAGCCATTTCCATCATATACTACAATGATAGAATCATACTCGCCTGGCATCAAAGGCTGTGGATTGAATTTGACTTGTGTGCAACCACAATCGCTCTCAGCCTTGTATATGACAAGTGGAGACTTGCCTGCATTCTTGTACTTGAAAGCGTATCTTTTCGTTTCCTTTTCTCGATATTCTCCAAAATCATGTTCGTGAATACATGATCGAAAGGCTTTTTATCTGCTATGACTCCACTTTTAACAGCCCTGTTGTAGATTGCTCGCAAAATCCGCATGTAGAAGGAAATGGTATTGAGAGTGAGCTTCTTCTGTTTGAGATAACTCTCATAGCCTTCTATCATCTTGCTGTCTATATCTTCCATAAGTATTTCCACCTTATTAATATATAGGCAGAAACTGTTCAAGGCACTTTGATAAGTTTCTGCTAATCTGAGTTTATTCTGTTGAAGAAATTGTGTTCTTAGCTGATTTACAAAAGAAAGAAGAGAAGTGTTATGGCTTTCGGCAGCCGTACTCTTAGGGACGATAGATAAATCGTTAGACGGAGTATGTACAGTGCAAGTTGCATTCTGTGTGTTTGTAAACCTGATGACGAGTTCGTCATTCTTGCTTAATATTATATTCTCTGGAATTTCAATTTTTAAAACCATATTATTCTTATTTACTATTTTTTATGATGATATGCATAGAATAAAGAATAAGGGCATTCTTTGTTTTAATAACGTAAAAAGGAGGAATATATTGGATTGTGAATGACATTTCTTCAATAGATTTTGATGAGTATGTATCAAAAAAGATTCATATTGATGCCCTGCACATCGTAATCAGAAATATAAGGCACGCCAAGAAGGTTACAGAAATGTTAAAAAGGGCAATATTTACCCTGTTTCAATGATCTACAACAAGAAAATAAAGGATTTTTGAAAAAAAACATCAAAAATCCTTTTATTTATTTGCATGTTTCAAGATTTTTGTGTAAGTTTGCACCGAAATATAATATCTCTCGTCAGGAGATAGAGAGAAAAAGCATAGAATAAAGTAGTTAATATATACAATGTTTAATTAATTTTTATCGTATGAAAAGACAATTTTTTAGTGCTTTGCTTATGGGCGCAATGGTAGTAGGTGCCACTACTTCATTGCAGTCATGTAAGGATTACGATGATGACATTCAGAATTTGCAACAGCAAATCGATGCCAACTCCAAGGCTATCAAGGCTATTGAGGACTTGATCAAGAATGGAAGCGTAATCACAAATGTAGCAGAAGCAGACAATGGTGTGACTGTCACCTTGAGTGACGGTAAGAAATTCACCATCGCCAATGGTAAAGATGGTACTCCTGGTACAGCTTGGACTATCGGTACCGATGGTTATTGGTACAAAAATGGTGAAAAGACCGATTACAAGGCTCTTGGTGAAGACGGCAAGGATGCAACTGGTACAAGCGGTGCATCTGGCAAGTACTACGTTCCAAATCCTGAGACCAAAACATTCTGGATTTATGGTGACGGCACAAAGGATCCTTACGATTCAAAGATTAGCTACCTCGGTTCAACAACTGTAACGGGTAATGGTATCACTGGTATTTTGGATTCTGCCAATACCAAAACATTGACTTTGAACGGTGTTGATGGTGTTGTAGGTGGTACAGTAGTAATCTCTTTGAATGCTAATCTCCGTAGCTTGGTTTACATGCCAAACTTGTACCTTGACGGTATTGAGACTGTAGTTTACCCATGGTTGCAGGACACTACCATGAACAAGGTAGCAGACTTGACTGGTACTAGCCGTCCTACAATGATGAACAATCAAGGTCCGCAAGGTCAGGTAAAGGGTATCTCTGGTCTTGAGGATTGGCGTCCAAACTACTTGGCTAACGATCCTAAGCCAGGTACAAACAACAAGGTATTCAACTATGGTCCAGCTTGGGGTGTAGATTATCACATGAATCCTTCTAACTCTAATACAGTTTACAAGGATGTCAAGGGTTACAATGTATTGGAGCCAGAGGTAATTTACTATAATACTCGTGCAAAGGCTTCTGACCTCGGTGTAACTTCTCCAGAGAAGAATGCAGCTGGTGAGGACTTGTTCTTGAACGACAATGGTATCTTGACAGCAGGCTTGCAGATCAAGAACCCACAGCTCTTGAATGGCTACCCTACAACAAACACATCCCAGAAGGCTAACACTATCGCACTTCAGGTTGGCACAAAGGACAACAGTGGTAACGACGCTGTCATTACATCTGACTATGCTTTGATTCAACCAGAGAAGGCATATCTTGAAGGCTTGGTATGGGGCAAGGATCCTCAGTACGCTCGAACAGCTCCTGATTTGAAGCAGACGACTGCAGCTGGTCGTAAAGGCGACGAGAAGGGTGCTGTAAACGCATGCCTCAACAATCGAGTTCATGTATGGGATTCTCCACAGGAGGCTCTCGCTGACCCAGATGGTGCTGCTTTGGAGTTGTACTACAACAGCGCAACAGGCATCAACATCAAGGACTATCTCGCTATCCACGCTGTGCAGCAGAATGTAAAGGCAGAGAATCATCCATACTCTGTTAAGACTTGGGATCCTGCAGAGGCTGCAGAATGGGGCTTGACATTTGAGTTCAACCTCGTAGAGTATAAGGTAGACGGTAACAATACTATCGATAGCCGTTACGCTAAGTGGGTTGACCAGAAGAATGGTGTTCTCCGCGCATACAATGTTTCTGCAGATGGCAAGACTGAGGATGCAGAGTCTAAGACTGCTGTAAACCGTGAGCCATTGGTACAGGTACTTGTAAAGAATGCTGACGGTGACGTTGTTTTGGATGGTTACATCCTTATCCATATCACAACAACTCCTCCAGAGGAGATGCCTAATAAGGAAATCGCAACCTTCCCAACTCAGAAGGCTACATTCGACCTCTGCAATGCTGTAGATAACTTGGAAACTACATGGTCACAATTCTCTAAGTTCGTTTTGACCGACGCTATGGAGAACATGATCAAGAACGACTTCGATGCTCAGTATGAGCCAGACTTGGTATCTAACACTGCTATCGGTACAGATGCAGGTGGTAACAAGATTTATGCAATGAAGCAGTTCACAAGCTTCACAGAGAAGGGTGCAGGTACTGCTGCTACACAGCTTGGTACTGTTGCTTACTACGAGAACACTGAGGGTACAACTAACCACGTATTTGGTTGGACAATCTCTCCTGAGGAGGCTGAGGTTTTGACACATGACAAGGCTCTTCCTTACACAGTTTCTCGCTATGTACGTTACAAGGCTAAGGCTGGTGCTAACGCTAAGTATCCATACATCTACATCAAGTTGACTTACGAGTTGAACCGTGCTAACATCACTGCTACAACATTCGGTAACAAGAATGCTAACTATTGGTTTGCTCAGCTAGACAACAAGGAGTTTGTTGATGGTGCTATATTGAAGGCAGAGAATCCTTCTACTTGGACTTCTAAGGCTAACATCATTGCACTCGACGTTCGTGAGCCAAGAGATGGTGGTAACATCAATACATTCTCTCGTGGTGTACGTTCTACTTTGGTAGAGAACACAGAGGCTATGACTGCAACTCACAAGTACTACTTTGTACCAAAGAACACGACTGTTACAGCTCAGAATGGCAAGGTTTACACTATCACAGCTCAGAGCAGTGCTGCAGATACTAAGTGGAACAACTTGTTCTGCAAGTATGTAACAGCTCCTACAACTGACGTTCACCCATACAATGATGCTACTCTTGATGAGCTTCTCAACAAGTGTGCTATTAAGTATGACGCAGGTGCATTCAACAATGTATACTTGTATGCAGAGAACGGTGGCGTATATACTAAGATTGCTACATTGAACCCTACAACTGGCGAAATCTCTCTTATCAAGAACACTCAGTGTAAGGATGTATTGAACGCCGTAGGTTACGCTGAGAAGCACGCTAACCTCTTGACAGAGATGAATACTTGGGTAGGTGTTGTATCTACTTCTAAGTGTGAGCTCGCAGATCAGGTTAAGGAGGGTATCTTCCGTGCAAGCTGGCAGCGTCCAATCAACTTGAAGGCTACAGACGATCAGGTTGCTATCGATGCAAACACCAACGGTAATGTAATCTACCTCATCGACATTTTGAAGATGTTCGACTGGCGTGGTGAGACAGCAGGTTACATGTGGGGCAACCAGACATGGTTCTGGGCTTACTACAATGTAAAGGCTATCACAGTAGATGTTAACCCAGCTCATGTTAAGACCAACATGCACGTAGCAAGTGGTGAGAAGAACTTGAACGAAATCACTACAGAGGCTCACTTGTATGCTTACCCAACCATGGCTCAGTCTGCTACCAAGTACTCATTCAACTTGGCTACTTACGACTACGCAAGCAAGAACCAAGACTTGATTGACTACATGAAGGCAAACAAGGAGTTGTTCGGTGCAATCTACTACGAGAACAATGGTGACAACGTTACCGAGTTCTACGTTAAGGTTCCTGTAACTGTTGAGTACGAGTGGGGTTCATTCGAGACAGTTGTTAAGATTAACATCAAGCGTACTGTAGGTCACTAATTAAAAGTTAGAGATCTTAACGCAAGATTATAAGCTCTAGTTAGAGGGTGTGCCTAAAAGAGCAGGCACACCCTCTTTTACTTTATAATATTTATATCGTTATGAAGAAATTATGTTTTTTGGCAGGTACTATATGTGCATTGCTTTCCTTGAACTCCTGCAACTCCTGCAGCAGTTCTAAAGATGGAAAAAGTCGTGAGGAGAAAATAGAAGAATTCCGTAGCGAACTCAACAAAGAGGACACTGCTATCATGCTCAAACTCTGTGATGACGCGATGGAGGAACTCAAGAACAAAAACTACGACAAAGTGCTGGCTTCTCTCTATGAATATACTGACTCTACCCAGGAGCTGAAACCTCTGAGCAAGGAGGTAGCCAACAAGTACCGTAGGAAGTTCATGTTGTTCCCTGTCCTGGACTACCACCGAATTTACTATTCTTTCCAACTAGAAGGGTGCAACGATGTCAAATACGAGGTAACTTGGGCAACAGCAGAAAAGGCTGGCACATCAGATCCTGCAAAGACGGCATACATGTTTAATCCTGTAAAAATCAACGGCGAATGGAAACTCTGCGTCAAGACTGCCGATGACGAAATTGACAAGACCATGCGCTAAACATAAATTAGAAACGTATGAAAAAGGTTTTACTATTCCTGCTTCTTTTGGTGTCTGTACAAACATTTGCACAGATACGTCGAACCGCAGTGTTTGATTTTACCAATCCTACCGCACTAAATCCATCCATCACACCAGAACCAGAAAATGCCCAAAATGTGATGGTCACAGACAAGGTATTTAAAAACTTAGGTGTCAACATCAGCTTCAACGCTATTGGACAGTATCCTATTGGTGCACGTATCCAAACAAGTGTATTGAATGGAAATACCTCCTACTTTTTGAGGTTAGCTTCCATTTCAGACATGACCTTTGGGGTGGCAAATGGTGCAACCTTAAATGAAATCAGCTTTTCTGAGGAAACTATTTTTGGCGGTCTCTATCTTAAGGATGGAGAGGCTGGAACTATGAATCCTTACGAAACTTACAAGAAATGGGAGGCTGGAAACTCTACAAGCGTAAGCAGTGTCACCTTCAGAAACACTGACAAGGACTCACACTTTCTTAAAATTTACGTAACGTACACAGAGCCTTCCGATGTGTTGGCTCCTATCTCCACAAGTATTCAACAGGGAAGCATCGTCGAATCATTCTCCAATATCTCCTTGCTTTTTTCTGACAATATGACCTTGTATAGTTCCAAAGGAATTACACTTTCTAATGGAACTAAAACATGGAATTTGTCAGCATCTGTTTCAGGTAGCAATGTCACACTTAATGCCCCTAACGAGATTGACCAAGATGGTACTTACACCATCAACATCCCTGCTAGATGCTTCAAAAATGCCGCTGGATATGAAAACAAAGCTCTTTCATATACCTTTACGGTAAATACTCCTAAGAACACATTCATCTATAGCAGCGTAACTCCAGCTGAGGGCAATGTGGATTTGTTACCTAGCGAAATCACACTGACCTACCCTACTTACATCAAGGTCAACACGACAAAACTTGCTCTGTGCGACGAGAGTGGCGAGGCGATAGCCCCAATAACAGTTACAAAGAAAGTAGGTGACTCCAAGAGTGCAGTGCTTTCATTTGCAGAGACAGTGCCAGAAGGTATCTCTGACAAGGGTAAATACACCATCACCGTTCCTGAGAACACTATCCAAAACGGCATGGGTGAAATCTACAACCCTGCATTTACATTGACATATACCATTGGTGGTACAACACCAGGCCCTACTCCTGACCCTGACCCAATCCCAGAAGATACGGAGACCATGAAACTTGCCAAGAAGTTAGTCAATACAACAGGGGTTGGTTATCCAACAGTTAGTAGTGAGACTCGCAGCAACTTGAAGGCTTTGGTTGATGCAGAAAGCACTCCTTCTGACGAAGACTTGCAAACTGCGATTGATGCCTTTTACAAGGATGCCAACGTAGAACTACCTACCGTAGGCAAATGGTATTATGTATATAATGTCGATTCGAAGGGAGCAAAGCGTTATTTGTCTTGCAAAAATGGCACCCTATCCATAACAACCCAGATGAATGAAGCAACTGCTTTCGAGGCAAATGAGGGAAATGCTTTCAAGAATATTGACGGTAAATATCTGCATACAAGTGGTCTTTCAGACAATACCATAAAATTGACATTGGCTAAGTTCAACATTGCTAGCGTTGAAGCCAAATCAACATTTGGCTTGCTTTCCATCTATGGATTCTGCAAGAAGAATGTGCTGAACAAGGAATTGAACGCCTATGCGTTGGTAGATTGTGAAAACAACCAACTGGTAACAGACGAAAGCATCACAGACTTACAGTTCGAGATAGACAACCATTTGTCAAGTGCATTTAGCTTTGCCGAGACTAGCAAGCCAGATGATGAAATCAAGACAGAAGAGACTGCATTTGCTATCACACCGAGTGTAGTCGAGAAAAACGGCAACTTGACCTTGACTTTCCCTGATGTTGAAACTGTAACGGTTGCCGACGGAATTGACGCTTACATCGCCAATGCTTCTGGCGCAAGAATAGAAAGTATTTCCGTAATACCTTCTACAACGCAAAGCAACCAGTTCACTATCAGCATTGCAGGATTTGACAATGGTAACTACCAAGTAGTATTCCCTGAGGGCTCATTCCTTTATCAAAAGAATGGCAAGACCGTACAGACTCAGTTGATTCAAAAGGAATTCACTATCGGCAAGAGTGGTTCGAGTGATGATGGCAAGTTCAACGAAACTTACAATCAGTTTATCGTTAAGCCTTCTGTTAATAGTGACTACATCAAAGATTCTGATCTCAACAACTTTACTATCAGAATCATCAATGGCGACTATTCTGGACTTGTGGCAGACCCAAGCAAGACGGTACGTGTAGCCAAGTATAGCAACAACTATACCATGGCTACTGGCCACTTCGAGGCTTGTCCTGAAGATGAGGCTCCAGGCTACACTGTCATCAAATTGCTATTGGATAATCCTATCATCGAAGGCAGCTTCGCCCCAAGTACCTACTCAGTAGTTGTGGAAGCTGGAACATTTGGAGATGCAAACTTTGGAAAATATCTTGCAGACAAGACTTCTGTAAGCGCACAATCTTGTCTCGTCAATTCGAGACGTAACTTTGACTATATCGTCAATAATGACAAAGCTACAGGCATTGACGAGGTTACTACCGATTCGGATAAACCAAGCATCATCTACGACTTGATGGGTCGTCGAGTACAAAACATGTCTCGCCCTGGCATCTACATCGTCAACGGCAAGAAGGTTGTCAAGAAGTAAATATAGAAAGTCTTCTAGCTGCTCGCAGCTAGAAGACAAAAAAGAGAAACAATAATATAACATAATAAAACAATTAAACAGTTATGAAAAAGTCTAAAGTTTTATTGGCTGCTGCTTTGATGGGTATGAGCACAGCTGCTATGGCTCAGGCCACTTACACTGACTCCGAGGAGAACGTGTACACTTTCCAGAAGCATTGGTTCCTAGACCTCCAAGGTGGTGCGCAGTACACTCTTGGTGAGGCTAAGTTCGGCGATTTGATTTCTCCTAACGTACAGTTGGGATTGGGCTACCAGTTCAACCCAGTATTCGGTATGCGCCTCCAGGTTAATGGATGGCAGAGCAAGGGCGGCTGGGCTGCCTACCGTGACAAGATTGGCGACGAGCCATTCTCTGCCGACTACAAGTTTAAGTACGTGGCTCCAGGTTTGGATTTCATGTTCAACTTGAGCAATCTCTTCTGTGGCTGGAATCCTAACCGTGTGTTCAACGTGACCGCATTCGTAGGTGGTGGCGCCAACATCGCCTGGGGTAACGACGAGGCCAATGAAATTGGTGCACACATCAAGGACCTCGACAAGTACAACTTGTTGTATCTCTGGGATGGTACCAAGGTACGTCCATTCGGTCGTGCAGGTCTCGACTTAGAGTTCAAGGTAAGCAAGTCTGTCAGCATCATGATCGAGGGTAATGCCAACATCACTACCGACAAGTACAATTCCAAGAACGCAGACAACCCAGACTGGTACTTCAACGCACTCGCTGGTCTTCGCATCAACCTCGGCAAGAGCCACACCAAGACAGCGCCTGTAAAGGAAGTTCCTGCTCCACGTCCTGTAGAGGAGTATGTAAAGCCAGAACCTAAGCCAGCTCCAGTAGAGGAGAAGAAGGTGGAGGAGATTCGTCGTGACGTGTTCTTCGTTATCAACTCCAATAAGATTCGTGAGTCTGAGGACGCTAAGATCAAGGAAGTAGTTGACTACTTGAACCAGTATCCTGAGGCAAAGGTAGTCGTAACAGGTTATGCAGATGCCGGCACAGGTAATGACAGAATCAATGATGCGATTTCTGCAAAGCGTGCTGCAGCTGTAGTAAAGGCACTCAAAGAGAAATATGGTATTGAAGAATCCAGAATCACTGAAGATTCAAAGGGTGCTCGTGTTCAACCATTCTCTGAGAATGACAAGAACCGTGTTTCTATCATGGTTGCTAAGTAATGACATCTTGATAAAGAGCTTAGTAAGATATTTACTATAGGTAATAAAAAGTCCGAAACAGATAGCTGATATGGCTTCTGTTTCGGATTACTTTTTTTCTTATATTAATAAAGTTTAAAGTGGTCAACTATATTTTTTATAGTTTCTATCAGAATAATGCAATAGGCTTCAACTGCTTACGAAGCCGCTTTCATTGCTCTACGAAATAGGCTTCATTGACTATCGAAGCCGCTTTCATTTTTCAAGGCTTTTCTATTCAAAGTTTTCAATAGGGGTGCTGAGTAGTTACAGATCATTTTTCGTGTGGATTTCTTCAAAACTATAGCGAAAGTTGGTATCAACTTCGACTCTTCAAAGGGAATATAGAGGATTGGGTGATAGGGTAAATGAAAAAAGATAGAAAAAATTTTGTTTTTTGATTAAATAACCGTACCTTTGCAGCTAAAAATAATAAATTGTAAGTAAATGGGAAAGATTATATTGACGGGAGACCGTCCTACAGGTAAACTTCACTTGGGTCATTATATCGGTTCGCTTCAGCGACGTGTGCAGCTGCAGAATGCTGGCGACTTCGACAAAATGTTTGTGTTCATGGCTGATGTTCAGGCGCTGACTGACAACGCTGATAACCCTGAGAAGATTAGACAGAATATCACTGAGGTGGCTCTCGACTACCTTTCTGCTGGTCTTGATCCGCAGAAATGTACACTCTATATCCAGAGTATGATTCCGGAATTGGCTGAGTTGACTACCTACTTGATGAACCTCATCTCGGTATCTCGTGTGCAGAGAAATCCTACCGTGAAGACGGAAATCAAGATGCGTAACTTCGAGGCTAATATCCCATTGGGCTTCTTCTGCTATCCTGTGAGCCAGGCTGCGGATATTACTGCCTTCAAGGCTACTACCGTTCCTGCCGGAGAGGACCAGGAGCCTATGCTGGAGGTGACCCGTGAGCTGGTGCGCCGATTCAATCAGATCTATGCGCCTGTATTGGTGGAACCAGAGATCCTGCTCCCTGAAAATGCGGTTTGCCGTCGCCTTCCTGGTACCGATGGTAAGGAGAAGATGAGCAAGAGCTTGGGCAACTGTATCTATCTGAGCGATGACGAGAAGACCGTTTGGAAGAAGGTGAAGAAGATGTCGAATGGTGAGCCTCGCATGAGCATGGAGGAGCCTGGACACTTGGAGGGCAATGCCGTGTTCACCTATATGGAGGCTTTCTCTACTGATGAGGACTTCGCTGAGTTCTGGCCTGAATTCAAATCTCTCGATGAACTGAAGGAGCAGTATGTGAAGGGTGGTATCGGTGATGGTACTTGCAAGAAGTTCTTGAACAGTGTGCTCAACAAGATGCTCGACCCTATCCGTGCCCGCCGTCATGAGTTTGAGCAGGATATTCCTGAGGTGTTCAATATCCTGAAGAAGGGTAGTGAGGATGCGCGTGAATTTGCTGCGCAGACAATGGATGAGGTGCGCAAGGCTATGCGTATCGACTACTTCAGCGATGCTGCTTATATTGAGGAGCAAGCTGCGAAATATAGAACGTGTGAATAAACGAATATTACAATTAGCGGTACCGTCGATCATTTCTAATATCACGGTGCCGCTTTTGGGTTTGGTGGATGTTGCTATCGTCGGACATATCGGCGATGCGGCTTATATCGGTGCCATTGCCGTGGGATCGATGCTCTTCAACGTGGTATATTGGTTGTTCGGCTTCCTGAGAATGGGGACGAGCGGGATGACTTCGCAGGCGTTGGGCAGGAGAGACTTGGCGGAGGTGATGAGGCTCTTGGTGCGCTCTTTAGGCATCGGGGTGGGGATAGGTCTGCTCTTCTTTGTGCTCCAGAAATGGCTCATAGGGGGTGGTCTCTGGGCAATGTCGCCGGAGGCTGATGTGGTGGAGCTTGCCCGCAGATACTGCCATGTCTGCATCTGGGGTGCTCCTGCCGTATTGGGTCTGTATGGGTTCACGGGATGGTTTATCGGTATGCAGAACACCCGTATTCCGATGATGGTTTCGCTGACGCAGAATGTGGTGAATATCATCGCTTCTCTGCTGCTGGTCTTCGTGGGCAAGATGACGGTGGAGGGCGTGGCACTCGGTACGGTCATCGCCCAATGGTGGGGCTTCCTCATGGCGTGTCTGCTTTTCCGTCTTCATTATCGCCGGTTGGGTAAGTATGATTTCCGACAGCATCTCTTAGCTGCGGAACCTCTCAAACGGTTTTTCTCGCTCAACAGGGACATCTTTCTCCGTACGGTGTGTCTGGTGGCTGTCAACCTCTTCTTCACGGCTGCTGGTTCCAGGGAGAGTACCTTGGTATTGGCGGTGAACACCCTGCTGATGACGCTCTTCACCATCTTTTCCTACTTCATGGATGGTTTTGCCTACGCTGCTGAAGCCCTGAGTGGCAAGTATTACGGGGCTAAGAACATGGTGGCCTTTCGGGAAGTGGTGCGCAGGACGATGGGCTTCGGATTAGCGGTGGCTGCGGGGTTCACCTTATTATATATGATAGGTGGAGAAAACTTCTTAGTACTCCTGACGGATGATGAGCGGGTGATAACGGCTGCGGGTGATTACTTCTGGTGGGCGGTTCTGATACCCTTAGCTGGAATGGCGGCCTTTGTCTTCGATGGCATCTTCGTGGGCATCACTCAGTCGAAGTCGATGCTCTGTTCTACAGCCATCGCTTCCGCTTCCTTCTTCGCTCTGTTTTTCATCCTGCATCCGCTGATGGGCAATCATGCCCTGTGGCTGGCTTTCATCATCTATCTCGTTTTGCGTGGCATCGTACTGTATGTAATCTACCAAAATAAAATGTAGAAATATCGGATATTATTCTTGAAAAATTGCACACTAAAAAGTAGTGTGCGCATTTTTTAAGAAAAGCAACATTAATATAGTTTAAATCTTCCGCTTTTATTCTTTTTCTTAGCTGAAATTTAGTACTTTCGCAGCGTAAAACTTTAAAAATAAATAGAGTAAATGAAAGCAGAAGATTATTATCAACAAGGTAACGCCTGGCGCAAGCAAGGCGACTTTAAGCGTGCCATCGACTGTTATCTGGAGGCCATTGCGCTCGATCCGGAGAGTCCTGCCGTGGCTGCCAAGGAGATGCTGGATGATATCATGAGCTTCTATTGCAAGGACTACTACAATCCATAATAACCGACATGTGGACAACGGCAGTTTTGGTTTACTCCAAGCGTAAAGATAATTAGAACGAAAAGAATATGAGTAAGATTAAAGGGGCTATTGTAGTCGATACAGGGCGCTGCAAGGGATGTGCGCTCTGTGTGGTGGCTTGTCCTCAACATGTCATTGCATTAGCCGAGAAAAAAGTAAATGTGCATGGTTATCGCTATGTGGAAGCGGCTGTGCCGGATGCATGCGTGGGTTGCACTTCGTGCGCCATCGTATGCCCTGATGGATGTATTACCGTGTATCGTAAGAAGGAGAATGAATAATGGCTGAACAACAGAAACGTGAAATAACTTTGATGAAGGGTAATGAGGCGATTGCTCATGCCTGCATCAGATGTGGTGTGGATGGTTTCTTTGGCTATCCGATTACTCCACAGAGTGAGATTATAGAGACTTTGGCTTTGCTCAAACCTTGGGAGACTTCTGGTATGGTGGTGCTCCAGGCTGAGAGTGAGGTGGCTGCCATCAATATGGTCTATGGCGGTGCGGGTGCCGGTAAGCGTGTGCTTACTACTTCGTCCAGTCCGGGTGTGGCCTTGATGCAGGAGGGTATTTCCTATATGGCGGGTGCCGAGATTCCGGGTGTCATCGTCAACGTGCAGCGTGGCGGTCCTGGATTGGGTACTATCCAGCCTTCGCAGGGTGACTATTTCCAGGCTACCCGTGGTGGTGGTAATGGTGACTATAATGTGATTGTATTGGCTCCGGCTTCTGTGCAGGAGATGGCTGACTTCGTGGACTTGGCTTTCACCTTGGCTTTCAAATACCGTAATCCGGCGATGATCCTGAGTGACGGTGTCATCGGTCAGATGATGGAGAAGGTGGCGCTTCCTCCGATGAAACCTCGCCGCACGGAGCAGGAGATTGCAGAGGAATGTCCTTGGGCTACCATCGGTCGTAAGAAAGACAGAAAGCCGAATATCATGACTTCCCTGGAACTGAAACCGGAAGTGATGGAGGAGCGCAATCTGATGATGCAGGAGAAATACAGGAAAATCCGTGAGACGGAGGTGCGCTACGAGATGCAGTATTGTGAGGATGCCGACTATGTGATCGTGGCTTTCGGCAGTGCTGCCCGTATTGCAGAGAAGAGTATCGAGAGTGCTCGTGAGCAGGGTATCAAGGTGGGACTTTTCCGTCCGATCACGCTCTGGCCTTTCCCTACTCAGGAAATCCATCACTTGGCTGAGAGCAAGAAGGGTATCCTTGTGGCTGAAATCAATGCCGGACAGATGGTGGAGGATGTACGCCTGGCAGTAAACGGTTTGGTGCCTGTAGCGCATTTCGGTCGTTTGGGTGGTATTGTGCCTGAACCTGAGGAAATTGTGGAGGCGCTCAAGCGATTAATTATTGATAAGAAATAAATTATACATTATGAATGATATAATTTCGCCAGAGAATCTGGTATATAAGAAACCGACACTGATGAACGATGTTCCGATGCATTATTGCCCGGGCTGTTCGCATGGTGTGGTGCATAAGCTTGTCGCCGAGGTGATTGAGGAGATGGGTATGGAGGATAAGACGGTGGGCGTTTGTCCTGTGGGCTGCGCTGTTTTCGCTTATCGTTATTTGGATATTGACTGGCAGGAAGCGGCTCATGGTCGTGCGCCTGCAGTGGCTACGGGCATCAAACGTTTGTGGCCCGATCGTCTGGTGTTTACTTACCAGGGTGATGGTGACTTGGCCTGTATCGGTACTTGCGAGACGATTCATGCCCTAAACCGCGGTGAGCATATCGCCATTATCTTCATCAATAATGCCATTTATGGTATGACGGGCGGTCAGATGGCTCCTACTACTCTGCTGGGTCAGAAGACGGCTACCTGTCCTTACGGTCGCCAGCCTGATCTTCATGGTTATCCGCTCAATATCACTGAACTTGCCAGCCATCTGACGGGTACTTGCTATGTGACCCGACAGAGCGTGGAAACTGTAGCGAGCATCAGAAAGGCTAAGAAAGCTATCCGCAAGGCCTTTGAGGCGAGTATGCAGGGCAAGGGTTCCAGTCTGGTGGAAATCGTTTCTACCTGCAACAGTGGTTGGAAACTTTCTCCTGTGGAAGCTAATAAGTGGATGGAAGAGAATATGTTCAAGGAGTATCCTAAGGGAGACTTGAAGGATACGACGGGAATGTAAATAAGGATTGAAACAAATGAAGACAGAAATTATTATATCTGGGTTTGGTGGTCAGGGTGTTCTCTCTATGGGAAAAATCCTGGCTTATTCTGGACTGATGGAGGATAAAGAGGTGACTTGGATGCCTGCATACGGTCCGGAACAGCGTGGCGGTACGGCGAATGTGACGGTAATCGTGAGCGATGACCGTATCTCTTCGCCTATCTTGAGCCATTATGATGTGGCTATCGTACTGAATCAGCCTTCGCTCGATAAGTTTGAATCGAAGGTTAAGCCGGGCGGTGTGCTGATCTATGATGGTTATGGTATCATGAATCCTCCGCAGCGTAAGGACATCACCGTGTATCGTATTGATGCGATGGACAAGGCGGCTGAGATGAAAAACGCTAAGGTGTTTAATATGATTGTGCTGGGTGGTCTGCTGAAGGTTTGTCCTGTGGTGAGCACAGACGGTCTGAACAAAGCGCTCTTCAAGTCGTTGCCTGAGCGCCATCATGGTTTGATTCCACTCAATATGAAAGCGGTGGAAGAGGGCATGAAAATCATAGAAAAGATGTAAGTGTGATATAAGTCCTGTTCGTGCAAGGCGAGAACAGGCTTAAGGGTCTAAAAAAAAGTCCCACAGATTTCACAGATATCCACAGATTTATTTCTCTTCAAAATATCTGTGTTAATTTGTGAAATCTGTGGGACTTTAATATTTTATCGGTCTATGTAAGACCTATGTAAGTC
>SAMEA3663083__coassemble_748_pt1 | contig 14322 bp, 16 predicted proteins | sample SAMEA3663083__metabat2_low_PE_011 | metagenome-assembled genome bin SAMEA3663083 (sample SAMEA3663083) | pig gut metagenome | biome: pig gut; feature: pig-associated habitat; material: faeces | place: France | collected 2012
TCGGTATCATTGTTGTCCAAAGGCATATCTGGGATGTCTATATAATTGGTCAGCTCTGTATAGTTGCGCAGCATATAGTTCAATGCCTGGAATATATTGCTGTCTTTTGGCACATCTAAGATGGCATTTGCGGCCCATAGCTTGAAGTCCTCCCATAGCGGCTCGGCATTGTCCTTCCTGAACTGTGCCTTCTCCTCGCCCTCAAGTTTCTTCTCCTTTATCATTTCTTCAATCAGGTTAATGTTCTGGTAGAAGAGGAGACCAATCTTTGCCAGATTAGGATTTTCCTTCAAGGCTCGTTCCATTGGTCTTCGGGCATGAACGACACAATATACGACCATTTACCTTCTTCAGCCAATCATAGCTCTAAAATGGCTGCTTACATTTAACTATATTTTTTTATTATTTCTATCTGAATGATGCAATAGGCTTCAACTGCTTACGAAGCCGCTTTCATTGCTCCACGAAATAGGCTTCATTGACTATCGAAGCCGCTTTCATTTTTCGAGGCTTTTCTATTGTCAATCATTGCGCACATTGCGTAGGCTCTTGTTGTTGATGTCATAGTGATCGCCCACTACATACTCGCTGTGGTCTAACTCGTCAGTGATGTAAGAGGTGGTATAGATGAGTTGATAGGAGTCCGTAGGGTATTCTTTCAACTTGTCTATCAGCGTATATTGGAATTTCTGCGCTCGTTCTTTCTCGATTCCCTTGTCCTCCATGTTGTCGGCAAAGATGAAGCGAGGGTAGCGCATCCAATCGATGTCCAAAGAGGCAAAAAAGAGGGAGAACCTTGCCACTAACTTCAAGAAGAAAGTGGAGGAGGCACTGTACTTGGCGAAACGGTCTTGGAGATAGACTATATTGTTGGAGAAATCCACCTGAAACTCGGAAGGGCTGGCTTTGGAAAAAGCTCTTTGACATTCTTGGTCGTGGTGCAGAAAATAGACACCATGCTCCTGCATTCTTTCCAACACCTTTGAACGGCGTTGGTCTTGGCTCGCCATCTTGGCTTGAATCAGATTTTTGGTCTTGACAAGTTCTACTTCCAAGCCTTTTTGCTCTGCTACTTTTTGCTCGTATGTCGTTGCCAACTCCAACAAGGTATAAAATTGACTCAACTCACCCTTCAGCAAGCCTTTCTTATAGATAAGGTCTTCTATCGCCTCTGCCATGCTGCTGCGTACATTTCCCAGCATCTCGTCAAGCACTTTCCGTGCCGACTTGTATTGGGAGTGTAAGCTACGCAACTTTGACTTGAGATGCATCTTCTTTTCCTCGTCATTGCGGAGTATCAACTCCGATTCCTTGATTTGGAACGTCAGCTCTGAGATGAGACGTTTCGCCTGAGCTATGCCAGTCTTGTTCTCAATGGGCGATTTGCAAAGGCGGCAAGTTCCATCCGGCACGTCCTCTGGCAATGGAGACAGACATTCGGGACAATACTCCAAGCGCAAACTACCCAATATCTCTCGGGTGTTAGCGGAATGCTTCAATGCCAGTTTCTTCCTTTCCAACTCGGATATAAACATCGTGGTGTCCTCTATCTCATACTCCAACAAGTCAAGCTCGTCTTCCACATCCACACACTCATGGTTCAAATGACGAACCTCTGCCTTTTGTCTGTCGGTCTCTGTTCTTTTCTGCTCTTTGATTTCCTCGCCTTGCCTCTTCTTGGTGATATCTTCGGATATTTTGCCTATCTCTTGGTTCTTGTATTCAATCAGTTGGCTGATATGCTCCACCGACCGCATCTCAGGCGATAAGGAGGATTCGAGGGAACGAAGGGAAGCCTTGGCATCGATAATGGCTACCTCCAACTCCTTCTGGCGTAGCTTGGCTGCATAAAGGTCGGAGTCGAAGATACCCATCAGCAAGTCTGCCACCGTCTCACGGATAGTCTGCTTGTCAAATGGGTCATACAAAAACAACGAAGATGTAGGTGACTCTTGGTCGATGTACAGGAGTCGGAGCAACTGGTACATGGTGATGTTGTTGTCCCCCTGCACAATGGGCATATCCATTACCTCGAACAGTTCGTTGCTGAAACTGCATCGGGTAGGCATGGTCTTGTAGCCAAAGGTATTCCATTCGCATGTATCAGCCAAGACCTCGTCCATCGATCCCCAATAGATGGTCATCCCCCGCTGCCCCAGGATTCTGCCCTCTTTGTCTTTTTCTATAGGACGCGAGAGGGTGATGACCGCCTTACCAATGGCGACCTCCACCATCACCTTGGCACATTTGCGCACCTCAGGCACAAAATGAGTATAGTCGCCTCCCAAAGCATAGAAGAGAAGTCTCATAACTGTGGATTTACCGCTACTGTTGGCTCCACGGATGATGTTGACTCCATGATGGAATTGCTCATCGTAAGCCACCTTGCCCGTCTCGGTAAGCACATAAAGTCGATTGACAAAGAAATTAGCAGCCATCGTATTTTGATTCTAAAAGTTTGGTTCGGTATTTCAATCCATAATTTCCATTGAGGGGTGTGGTGCGAAAACAATAGCACAGCCATGATATGATGTTGCTCTCTGCTGCTGGCATCATCTCCAACTGTGACAGAACTTGCTGCATCTTGCCGCTGTCTATGATCTTGACCCGATGCTCTAAAAGCAGAGAAGGACTTATCAGTCCATAGCTTGCCAAATGGCTGAGTGCTATCATCTGATAGGGTCGCAGACGCTCGAAAAGCCGACGATCATTGGAAGATGTATTATAGGGGTTCTCCTTTTTCTCAACGTACTGGGTCAGACGTTTTCTGAAGTTTTCCTCCGTCCGCTTAAAACGTATCTTATAGGTCTTGTAGGGAAAGAGAAGATAGAAATCGTAAATACGAAGACGGTCAACCTCGATGATTTCGCCTACTCCGAAATGACGAAGAATATTCAGCATGCGATAGATGCCATTAAAGGGGTCGAAAGCGGGATTATACATCATAGTCGGTCCAATTGATATGACAGTTGCCTGTCAGATAATATAGCATTCCAAAGATGTCGTCCTCGTTGTAACAGAGACAGGCATCCGCTGCTCCATTTTCGTTCAGTTCATTCATGATAGGAAGTATGACCTGCTCATAGACGGCTCGCTTGATATCGGTAAGGGGTGTTGCCTGCTCGATGAGGGGCATCACGTATGTATCGAAACTGCTGCATACCTTAGCAAACAGATAGCTGTCGATGCGCTGGGCTGATTCATAATATTGAAATTTAGTTGATTTCTTGGCAAAATACTGTTTCAAGCGACGTGCCTTCTCGATGGCTTTATCGGAGAATCCACCATCCTTCAGTTTCTGATCCAGACCTATGGTATGGGGGAGCTTGGTCTTGTAACGTCGGATATCGTCGAACTTCTTCTTCAGTTTATTGTCTTTCTCAAATTCATCATTCAACCTTCGAAACCAACAGGCCAGACGACTTTCTGCTTTATCCTGATGGATCGTATTGAATATGGCTTGCTTTGCATTGGGACTGTAGTTGCCCACCTGCTGTATATGCACATCGTCAAAATGATTGCCTGTGCCAGGATCTCCATTGATATCTATTTCCATGACAATTAGTATTTAAGGGTCAGGGGGATATCAGTCTGCCAACAGGTCTCTCACCTTGGCTGCTATGGTACTGTCCGTAGGTTGTATGCCCAACTGACTGCGTACGGAATGTTCCTTGTCATGTTCCAAGATTTTGGTCAACGTCGTGGCATTGTGCTCGTCTATGACATTCTCACTACACATTATATATATTATATTGGCAATGAGATTGCGGTTGAAGGTGGTGTTCTTCTGCTTTCCGGGTTTATAGACTACGGCATCGACCTCGGGTATGGCAAGAATGGAACGCCACAGGGTTTCGTAACGGTTCTTCCACTCCTTGCTGACGTAGGGCTTCAAATGAGCTACATAATCCATAATCTCTGCCTTACACTGTTCCTTCTCTGCATCTCCCATGGCTTTGTCGCTTGGAGATACGAGTTTCTGCTTGTCACCATAATTATTATTGATGACGGTCGTGGCATTTGGATTATAGTTCTGCACCGTACCTATGTGTATCTCCTGAAAGGTGTTGCCTGTTCCAGGATTGCCTGTTATGTTGATGTCCATATTGCTTTCTTTTATTTGTTATAAGATGTTGTATTTCAAGGTGAAAGAAAGAAGAAACTTTCATGCGACTTTCTTCCTTGCTTTCGGCTTTTGAATGTTGTACCTTTGCATCGCAGTTCAGAAATAAAGTTTAACTTCTGCCGGGCGTAATGACTGCTTGCGCAAATACCAAGTCCCATACCGGCAATGGGCAAATGTATGATTAATTATTCTGTATTTATGATGCCAAACCCTATCGACAAGAGTGCCGACCCAAAGGCTTACGCCAAGGCTCAGGTGAGCGAGGTATTGTCGTTCCGTAATTTCACCCAACACATTGCTGACCATGGTGGCTATACTCGTGGTAAGGTGAAGGGCATTGTTTCCGACATGTGCGAGTGCTTGGTGGAGATGCTCTTGCAAGGCAAGAAGGTACAACTTGACGAGTTGGGTGACTTCTGGATTTCGCTCTCCAGCGAGGGTGCAGAAAACTGCGAGGCTTTCACCGCTGATAAGATCAAGGGCATCAACATCATCTTTACCCCAGGTGTCGACTTTGAGAACCTCATCAGCAAGGCTGAGTTTACTCCTGTGGCAAGCCGAGCCGCTCAGGCTGCAACCTTGAAGGCTGAGAAGAAGGGCGCCAAGACCGTTGACTTGGAGGCTGCCAAGAAGAAGCCAAACTCTACCGAGGATGGCGACAACAACCCTTCTGACAAGGGAGATAATACTCCGGGCGGCACTACTCCATCCGGCGGTAATACTCCTGCTGGTGGCAACACTCCTTCCGGAAGTGAGGGCAGCGAGAACTCTGGCAACACTGAAAGCGGAACTGACGAGGGAGACTACGACCTCAAGTAAGTACTCTGCCGTGCCCGACTTCGTGTCGGGTGCGGCTACCGCTAACAAGCTTTTTTTTTCAAAATGATGTTTCACTAATTAATTAAATATGTATATGAGTAATCAAAATGAAAATTTCAACAATGGTTCCAAGAAGTTTTCTTGGGTTTCTATCATGAACGCTATCGTTCAGGCCCTTATTGCTGCGCTGACAGCATTAGGAGTAAGTTCGTGCACGAACTTACTATAATGTTGAATGTTAAATGTTGAATTATCTCTATGATTAAAGAAAAATTTCCTTTGTCTATTGGGGAGGAGCTGGTGCGTAATGAACGCACGCTCCTCGCCAGAGTGGAAGACGGCAAAATGATGATGTCTGCCGACTCCGTAAGATTCTTGGTGTTGCATTGCTCGGCTACCCGACGCAATCAGGACTATAGTGTGGAACAGCTTCGCCGTGACCACAAGAGCCGTGGCTTCTATGACATTGGCTACCACTTTTATATCCGTAAGGATGGGGCTATGACGCAACATCGTTTCTTGCTCGAAGTGGGTGCTCATGCGAGACCTTACAACCGCTGTTCTATCGGCATCTGCTATGAGGGTGGTCTGGATGAACATGGTAAACCATGCGATACTCGTACGCCTGAGCAGACGGAAAGAATCGTTGATGTCTTGACTCGTCTTCATCAGCTTTTTCCAAAAGCGAAGATTGTGGGGCATCGGGATTTGCCGGATACTACGCCTAAGGAATGTCCGTGCCTCAATGCGCATGATGTGTTCGGATGGATTGAAAAACAGTAGCCTCAGGGCATTCCTTCTATACCTGGATCCGATTTATCATCAGCCCCAGTAACGTGGATGCCCTTTGGTAAGCGGTTGCTTACGTCGGCTGTAGAAGGCGAATTCAAGCAATCCGGCGTCATCTTCTCCTTTTACTTTATGCTTTAGCTGCAACCATAAATGATGGTTGCGTAAGCTTAGTATTTTTTCGTATTGTGCATCATCTTAATCATATTTATGAGTATTGGCATACTGCCTCTGCACATGTATCTTTATTTTACATTCATCGCCCTTTCTTCTTTGGAAAGGGCGAACTATTTGCGAAAGTTGAATTATTGATTAGTTTTGGAGCATACCTTATACAAGGCTAAATTCGACTCCTGCAATCTACTTACTTTCTCTACCTGATACTTTGGATTATGCTGCAAGTCCTTTAGGAACTTTTCCATTCCTTCTTGATTATAATCATCACCTGCCTCTGGTATGATTACATAATCCACCTCACCTATTAATTTTTGTGGATATATCTGATAAAAATAAGTATTCTGGTTCGTTGGCTTCAAAGCATAGAATGTTGAGAATGGAGCTGCTATACGATCAGTATTCTTAAAATGCTGTTGGTTGACAAAAGCTGCAATGCGATCAGTTGGAGAGTCGCCTGTTAGTGGGAAACGATTCAGAGTCATTCCTAACATTACTATTGCTGATATTCCGACAAGCGGCATAGCAAATAAGCGCTTCCCTACATTCATCCAGATGAGCAAGGATAAGAGCATTGGAAGAATCGCCGTCCACATGTAATATCCTTGATAACGACCAGCCAAGTTGTAACCCAATATGGTAAAAATAGAGAAGAAGAACACCAATATGGGCATTTTGTATGCTTTTACATGATGCCAAGCCTTATGAAGTACGAGCAGAAGGACATTCACCATAAACAGGATAACCGCTCCTGTATAGGCAAATATGTCTAACAATTTAATATAGAAAGGCACTGGAGAAGCATCAGGATAGCCCAATGGAGTCACCTCTTTTCCTAACAGTGGGAAAATGATTCCACGCGCAATCTCCCACAGTTTCATGACTGTACCCGAAGAATTCATGATACTGACTATAAATGCCTTCGCCTCGCCAAAACAAGCCATATATGCAATCACTATTATAAAGCCTAAGACAAAGCCAGCCAAACAGCACAATGCTGGATGTAACATTCTCTTAACTGGGCGAACAAAAAGAGCCGTGAAAATCAAGCCTAACACTACATATAAAGCAGATTGTATTCCAGCAACGATGCTTAAGCCTGAAAACAACATCAGTTGCCAAGTATATTTTTTCTGCTCCTTCAGATTCTTGACCACATAAATAGCAAAAATAACCGTCATCAAAGCGCCAAGTATATCGGGACGTGCCATGCGATAGATCATCACCATGAGGTCTGTAAACCAAAAGCCAAGAGAGAACAATGCTATTGACAACAAAGACAACTTCTTACCAGCCAACTGTCCTCCTAAACGAAGCAAGAAACCACCCAATACTACTGTCGTTATCATTTCACACAGTCTCACTTTCAAAAAGGAAAAACCGAAAATGGAAATCCAGGCATAGAGTAACCATGTATAAAGGGGAAGATAGACCGAGAACGGCTTGCTACCCTCGCCCATTTCATTGAAAGCTGTGGTGGCCCACTCGCCATAAATATGCATATTGGCAGGGGTGTCTGCCAGCATCACCTCATCACACCAAGGTATAGAGTGGCCCATCGTCACGATATTCCAAACCAATGCCAGAATGGAAATCAATCCATAAACAACGTATCCCTTGTGCGTATATAAAAACTGTTTCATCTTTTTATAATCCTGCTAATGTTTTAAACTGCTCTACCAAGACTTCCTGATCATGGAGTTGTTGATAGTTTTCCTGACGTACCTTTTCGTCTTCTACACACTTTTGGAATCTATGAATACTCTTCAAGAAAGCATCATCTGCCGACAACTCACGAGTCTCAAAATCTTGGTTTTTCTTTATGATATAGGTTGGTACAAATCCTGCGGGTGCCGTTAAGATACGATTGGAAGTGATAGTTCCCTTACTACCCCAAATCTCTATCTCGCACTTGTAGTCGTTGTCCATACCAAAGGAAATCTGAGCAACATCGCATGCGTCATTGATCATCGTTGCAGAGCCATACATCTCCACTTCAAAGCCTTCGATTCTGTTAGCTTGAGCCATAACGACTTTAGCCGTATCGCCCAGCAGGTACTTAGCATACTTCATGCAATAGCCTCCTGCATCGAGCAATGCGCCTCCACCCAAAGCTTTGTTGTAGCGGAAATCATTGAGTTTTCTGAGCGGAAAGCCAAAGGATATACGATATAAACGAACATCGCCTATTTCGCCTGAAGCAACCACCTGCTGTAACTCCTCCAACTGCTTATGGTAAATAAACATATAGTTCTCATGCAAAGTCAACCCTTTGGACGATGCCAGAGATATTAACTCATCGGTATCTTTCAAGCAAGTCGTAGAAGGCTTTTCTACAAAAACATGTTTTCCTTTTTCCAAAGCCAATTTGGCCCATTGAAAATGCAAAGCTGGTGGCAAAGGTATATACATGGCATCAACATCGGAAGACTCTATAATATTTTGATAACCTTCATATATCTTACCACCATATTGATCAACAAATGTCTGAGCCTTGGCTCGTTCTCTTTCTTGTTGGGCCTGAATGTCAGACGTCTTTACCTGTGACAAATCACCAAACCACTCCTGAGGGCTGGCTATTGCGACACCAGTAAATTCAAATGAATCACCTGCCTTCTGCAAGGAAGGAAGAAAACGACGAAAAGCTATCTCTGAAGGACAAATTATTCCTATTCGTATCATAGTTTGTAAATATTAGAAGCCATACATTTCTATCAAAACTCTCTTCATATTTTCTATCGTATATTCTAAACCTTCATCCGCAAGACTTGTATAGAATGGAAGACGAGCAATGCGAGCACCCAATTTTTCGGTAAGTGGCAAATCTTCCGCTTTATATCCCAGCTTCAAACCATATGGTGAAGAATGAAGTGGCATATAACCAATATAAACATAAATTTCCTTCTCCTTCAACTTATTCATAAAGGTACTTCTGTCCTCTGTCGTTGGGAATACGGCCCAAAAAGCATGATGATTAAGTTCCACATATTCCTTTGGTTGGAAAATAGAAACAACACCCTTATCTGCGTATGGTTTGAATAAGTCTATGTATGCCTCTGTCAACTTAGAACGCTTTGCCTTGATTTCTTCCTCATGGGTTAACTGGGCATAAAGCACTGCCGCCAACAAATCAGAAAGCAAATAACTCGACCCTTTATCCACCCAGCTATACTTATTTTTCTGCCCATTGATGACAAGACTACGGTCAGTTCCTTTCTCTTGAAGGAAAGTAGCACGTTGATGCCACTCTGGTACATTATTTATTAGCAAACCTCCTTCACCAGCACTGTAGTTCTTTGTTTCATGAAACGAGAATGCTGCCAAATGTGCCTTCTTGCCAGAAGGCACGCCCTTGTAATAAGAGCCATAAGATTGGGCACAATCTTGCAGCACTATCAAATGATGACGATTAGCTATATCCATGATTTCATCAATGTCACATGGTACACCTGCATAATCTATTGGCATAATCATCTTCGTTTTTGGTGTTATCAATGCCTCTATCTTGGTATAATCAATATTCATAGTCTTTGGATCGACCTCACAAAATACAGGGAATCCTCCAAAAAGTACAATCGCATTAACGGTAGAAGAGAATGTATAAGAAGGTACAATTACTTCATCTCCAGGTTGCAAATCCGCTAGTACAACCCCCATTTCGAGAGCAGCTGTACCAGATGGAACCAAAAAAGCACTATCATACCCATACTTTTCTTTCATCAAAGCAAGAGTCTTCTTGCAAAAAGTGTGATTACCACAAACCTGGCCTGAAAGGAGTGCTTCCTTGATATATTTCTCCTCGTCACCAGTCAAATAAGTTTTGTTAAATGGAATTTTCATCTTTGTTTTATATTATTTTTGTTTTATTTTATTTATACGAAATCGCCGAAATCAAGCTGCGAGCCTGTATATTGAGATAATTGTTGAAACGCAAGAACTCATACATCTGTCGAAGAGTCATCCACGTATATCGTTCTGGCAACTCCAAAGGAAAATCATTCCCTGCCTCAACTATCATATTACGATTCTGTTCTTTGTAGAAACGTCCACCTTCCTCTGATTGAAGGGTATCAAAAATCACCTGCTCTCTCGGCACATGGAGTACGTAATCCACAAAAGGAGTATAAGAGACTCCTTCCTTGAATAGTTTTCCTGTCAGACATTGCACTGTAGGAGCCAACTCCATCACATCAAAATTACCACACTCCAATTTAGCTTGAACAAGAAAATGATAAACGCCATTGATTTTTTTGATAATAAAAGCACAAAGTCCTTGCTGCATTGGTTGCACCAAAGGTTGGCACCAAGAAGCCACCTCCCTGTTGGATATTGTTACGTTAACTCCTATTATTCGAAAGAACTCCCTATCATCACGAGCTATCTCCATCTCGTTCTTATGCCAACCAGGCATTTCGTTGACAGGACAATAGTCGACTGCCAAATCATACTTTGCTTTCAACGCTGTCAACCACGAAAGATGCTCTTGAGTTGACACATAAGAATGGTTGGTTTGGGAAGAAAGAATCATATCCTTTCCCAACTGCGACATTCCCTTAAGCCCATCCAACGGAGTGATATAATCTGATATTTTCAACCCTGACAACACAGTACGCGTATCCATATTCACCACATTGTTATATTGCATCAGTTCCTTTATCTGCCCGATGGTCATCCAACAATAATCATCCAAAACAGGTATATCTTCCTCTACCTTTATGATAATATTGCGATTGCGTTTACGCAGAAAACGAGCTCCTTGCTCAGACTGGAGTTGGTCTAAGATTATATTCTCAGGCTTGGCATTGACAAAGTATTCCAAGTAATTTGGCGCTTTGCCAGAATGTACACGAGTATAGTTGCTCTTAGTTGCTTGGAGTGTCGGTGAAATCTGAACACAGTTTACATTTCCTGGCTCTACCTTTGCTTGCATCAAGCAATAAAGAATACCATCGATTTCCTTGGTCAAGATGCCAAGATAACCTACTTCCGGCTGCAAGATTATCGGTTGGCGCCAATGATGCTTATCACCATAATCCGTCCGTATATCTATGCCGACTATAGAGAAGAAACGCCCCGAATCATGGCATAGACTTCCATCCGTCTCTGAATGCCAGGACTTCATCTTAGAAAAAGGAATTTCCTCAACCTTTACTTCCACCTCTTTGTTACGTTGCTGAATCCATCCCAAAATTTCCCCAGTAGAGTGCAATAATCTATTCGGGGGTACAAGAAGAGATTTTATTACCATAGTTTTACGTTATTACAAATAAAATATATAAATGCCAATAAGTATTAGCGATATACTTAACAAAGTTCTCTTTGTTATTTTTTCTTTCAAAAACAAACAAGCCAATATTGGTACAAAGACATACCCCAAAGATTCCAAGATAGGCATATCCTTCAATTTTACTCCATTGCGCATTGCAGTGATATTGATAAGCAAAGAGCAAAAAAATATAACATAACCAACAATCACTCGCCAATTCAGCATTGTATGCAAAAAGTTATCATGTGCTTTGTTGGCACTCTTCTTCAATAGGAGCTGGCTGCAAGAAGACAGAAATATTCCAGACACCACCAACGCATAAAAGAACATTATTGTTTCCATGCTAAAACTACCAAACCTAAAATGATGAAAAATATACCAATAATATTGCAAAGCGTAATTGTCTCAGAAAAGCAAAAATACGAAAACACAAGAATAAAAACTATCGTAATGCTCTTACAGAGAAATGCCTTGCCCAAATCCATGAATTCCAATATTTTCTGCCACAAAACAGCATATACAGCCAAGGCTGCGACTACTCCCAATAGACAACAAATATATGGAAAAGAAAGGAACTCCTGTTGTGATGCCAATTTACTACATATAGTCGAACTGGAATAAACGACAAATGCCAACATCATCAAGAGTACTCTATCAAACATCAACCTTCTCATCGTATCCAAATATGATATACATTAGTTATATCTTCTACCAGAAAACCATTTTTCTCATAATAATGGCAAGCCACAGAATTTCTTTTTTGAGTAGCCACCTCTACCTTAGTTCCAACAGGAAATCGAGAGAGGAAAGTCTGCATTAGTCTGGTTCCAATTCCTTTACCTGCAGCATCTTGACTCACAGCAATTATACCAACATCTACCACATCGTCTTTCTTCTTGTAGGTAAGCATACCTAAAATACATCCATCAGCCTTATACACCAATACATCCGTAGCTATTTCACCAGATAAAGAACGTTCCATCCACAACCTGTAAAGAGTGGGAAACACCGAAGGAGGGAAATCCTTATCCAGATGATAACGAGAATACTTTCCACTTTCATAAGAAAGTTGTAGCAACTCTTTCGTCATAAAAGTTCCCAATACGGAAACAACATGCCTGTCACTATAGTTTTTTTTCTGATGGATTACTTGGGAATAAGTCACTCGCTCATCCGCTAACTTTATATTGTTTGCAAGGCATTCGTTCGGCAGTAAAACTCCCTTTAAGTACAAAACATCATACTTTTCACTTTTTGCATCCTCTATTGCTCGCAGGAGTGCTTCTTTACTCACATCATCCAATGTCAAGTTACCAACCTTAATGCCTAAATTTGTGGTATCCCAATCAAGTATATCAATCATATTTATTTCTCCTCCAAATTACATGTCTCCTCTATAATAAATATAGGTCTTCCTTTGACACGGTCATAAATCTTACCAACATACATTCCTGTTATTCCCAACATCATCGTGATGATTCCAACTGCCAACCAGATAGAAATCACCAATGTAGAAAAACCACTCACAACTATTTGTCCTAAAGCCCACTTGATAAAAATATATAAGGCAAAGAGTAAAGATATAAGTACTACATAGAAGCCAAAACGCAACATTAAACGAAGAGGCTTATCCGAAAAACCAATCATGTTATCACTGGCAAGCTTCAATAATTTAAACAAATTATAGGAAGACATTCCCTCCTTCCTCTCTGCATGAACAACAGGCAAGTAGAACTTACTGAATCCTACCCATTGAGCCATGATTGGAAAATAACGAATACTATCACCCATTGCTAATATGGCATTCACGACCTTACGATGATAAATACCAAAATTGGCAACATTTTTATCTTGCTTAGAATCCGTGAGAAAAGAGAATACCTTATAAAAAATTGCACTGGAAAGACGTTTTAAAAAGGTATCTTGTCGTTCCACTCGTTGAGCAAACACAGAATCGTACCCTTCCATAGCCTTAAAATAAAGGTTAGGAATTTCTTCAGGTCTATCCTGCAGGTCGCAATCCATAACCACAACCCATTCACCCAAAGACTTTGACAATCCTGCCGTTATGGCATAATGCTGCCCGAAGTTACGGGAGAGGTTTATACCTTTTACATGGTCATCTTCTTTGCATAGTCGTTTGATGACACTCCAAGAGTCATCAGGCGATTGATCATTGACCAAAATAATTTCATACTCATCTGTTATTGGTGTAACAGACACTATAATGCGACGAACCAATTCTTCGAGCATTTTTTCACCTCTATATATAGGGGATACAATTGAAAGTTTCATTGTAATAAATTTATACTTTTCACGTTTCTTACATTACTATATTATTATTTATCGACACATCATGAGTAATTAAATCTCCAAGTGTGTTTTACCTTATCCTTTACATCATCTATTTAGCCATTATCTGCTGCTACATAACGTTTCTAATCCCTTCTAAATATATCCCTAGTATATACCTTATCCTTGACATCATCCAGACAAGTATCATAGCGGTTGGCGATGATAGCATGGCTCTGAGCTTTGAAAGCAGCCAAGTCATTGACTACCTTGCTGCCAAAGAAGGTGCTACCATCTTCGAGTGTTGGCTCATAGATGATCACCTCTGCGCCCTTTGCCTTGATACGTTTCATAATACCCTGTATGGCTGACTGGCGGAAGTTATCGGAATTGGATTTCATCGTCAGGCGATAGACTCCAATGACGCAGTTATGCTCCTTTGTCGCATCATAGCTGTTATCATCAGCATAGCTATAGTAACCTGCCTTTTGGAGAACAGCATCAGCAATATAGTCCTTGCGAGTGCGGTTACTTTCAACGATTGCCTCAATCAGGTTCTCTGGAACATCAGCATAGTTTGCCAAGAGCTGCTTGGTATCCTTTGGCAAGCAATAACCACCATAACCGAAGCTTGGGTTGTTATAGTGTGTGCCGATACGTGGATCAAGACCTACACCTTCTATGATAGCCTTAGTATCGAGGCCTTTTACTTCTGCATAGGTATCAAGTTCGTTGAAGTAGCTTACACGAAGGGCGAGATAGGTGTTGGCGAAGAGTTTCACTGCCTCTGCTTCCTTCATGCCCATGAAAAGAACAGGGATGTTCTTTTCAAATGAAGAGTGAAGAGTGAAGAGTG
>SAMEA3663083__coassemble_921_pt1 | contig 12035 bp, 9 predicted proteins | sample SAMEA3663083__metabat2_low_PE_011 | metagenome-assembled genome bin SAMEA3663083 (sample SAMEA3663083) | pig gut metagenome | biome: pig gut; feature: pig-associated habitat; material: faeces | place: France | collected 2012
GCTGAGATTCAGCAGAACCTCATCGCACAGCTTACAAGCTCTGTACGTTGGACATCTTCTGTACAGGCAATGATTGCAGATGGTGCTGATGATTTCACAGAGTGTGGTCCTGGTAAGGCTTTACAGGGTATGATTGGTCGCATCGATAAGACTGTAGCAGCTCACGGTATAGCTTAATCGTTTAAAAAATAATCCAACGTTTTATCTTCTTGGCAAAGGCGTTGCCGAGAAGATAAATCGTTTCATTTTTAGTAGAACCGCTAAATGAAGGAAAAAATTGTAATTTATCAAGTTCTCCCGAGGCTCTTCGGTAATCAGAATACCACACGAAAGGAGAACGGAACAATTGAGGAGAATGGTTGCGGAAAACTGAATAATTTCACCGATGATGTGCTGGCTCGCATACATGATATGGGTTTCACTCACATTTGGTTTACTGGAGTTATTCGTCATGCTACCCAAACAAACTACTCATCTTATGGTATTCCTACCCAACACGCAGAGGTGGTGAAAGGAAAGGCTGGCTCTCCATACGCTATAACTGACTATTATGATATTGATCCAGATTTAGCGGAGAATGTAAGCTTGCGAATGACTGAATGGGAACGTCTTATAGACAGAACCCATAAGGCTGGTATGAAGGTCATCATGGACTTCGTGCCTAACCATGTGGCCCGTGAGTACCATTCTATTTGCAAACCAGCAGGTGTACGAGATTTAGGAGAAGATGATGATACGAACATGCACTTCTCTACAAAGAATAATTTCTATTATGCCTGGGGTGACTTAGACCTGAATGAAGTCCGTCATTCCAAACCGGCAATGGTTCCTTTTTCCGAAAAGGATTCTAAGATTTTTGAACCATATACAGAAAGTCCGGCTAAGGCTACAGGAAATGATCGTTTTGACAATTGTCCAGGTTGTAATGACTGGTATGAGACCGTGAAACTCAACTATGGTGTTGATTATTGTGATGCAGGTGGCAGAAGTTATCACTATGAACCTGTACCAAGTACATGGGGCAAGATGACTGATATCCTGCTTTATTGGGCAGGCAAAGGTGTGGATGGTTTCCGCTGCGATATGGCGGAGATGGTTCCTACAGCCTTTTGGTCGTATGCTACTGAGATATTGAAATCCCGTTTCCCTCATATCATTGTGATAGGTGAGGTTTATGATCCAAGTCAGTATCGCAATTATGTGAAGGCAGGTTTTGATTATCTATATGATAAGGTGGGTATGTATGATTGTCTGCGTGGAGTAATCCGTGGTGAGCGTCCTGCTGCCAGTATCACTCATGAATGGCAGGTGGTGGATGATATCCGCGAGCACATGCTCTATTTCCTGGAAAATCATGATGAGCAGCGCATCGCCAGCGATTTCTTCTGTGGTAATGCTATGAAGGCGATTCCTGCAGCAGCCATGAGTCTCTTCTTCCAGAAGAATCCTTTCATGCTTTATAGCGGACAGGAATTTGGCGAGAAGGGTATGGATAAGGAAGGATTCAGTGGCAGAGATGGTCGCACCACGATATTTGATTATTGGAGTCCTGAGACTTTGACGCATGCTTATCAGGAAAATGCAGAGGACGTATATACCCAAGAACAGAAGTATTTGGCAGCCACTTATCGCCAGCTTCTACGTCTCGCCAATGAGGAGAAAGCGATTCGAGAGGGTGAAACCTTCGATTTGATGTATGTGAATCCGTGGTCTGAAGGCTTCGATCCGCGCACCAACTTTGCTTTCCTTCGCAAGAAGGATGATGAGGTGATGCTCATCGTACTCAATTTCTCTCAAGAGACTCGTCAGTTGCAGGTTTGCATTCCTGGTCACGCCTTCGATTTCTTCCAAATCAAGGAAGAAGAGGTTCTTGTCACAGAACTGTTCTCTGGTGGTAAGAAGAAGGTAGAACTGAAGAAGGATGGCGTGTTCCCAATATCAATGGATGCCAATGGAGTAAGAATTTATAAATTCAATGTCAAGATGGAGGAAATTGATTTCGTATTGAATGAGCACCACAAGGAGGAGTACCCTCCTGCTCATACGGCTGAGCATCTGCTCAACCAGTTGATGGTTCGCATGTTTGGTTGCGAGCGTAGTCGCAATGCCCATATTGAGCGTAAGAAGAGTAAGATGACTTTTGTTGTCGATCATAAGCCAACTCGTCAGGAGGAAAAGACGATAGAAACGGAAATGAATCGCTTGATAGAGGAAGATATGCCTGTGACCTATGAGTTTGTGGATCGCGACCATATTCCTGCGAATGTTAAGATTGACCGTTTGCCGGATGATGCAAGTGAAACTTTGCGTCTGGTACGCATTGGTGATTACGATGTTTGTCCATGTATTGGCAAGCATGTACGTTCTACGGCGCAGATTGGTAAGTTTGTATTGCTCGGAACAAATTGGGATGAGCATGCCCATTCATTGCGTATTCGTTTCAAGATCGTGCAGTAGTGATAAAATATAGTAACGATATAAAAAAAGCAGCAATGGCTATACTTTTCAGTAGTAGCTATTGCTGTTTTTTTTTCTTATATAGCAAGATGTGATTTTTTCTCCTGATATAAATTGTTTATGCACCAGGGAGAATTCTTCGTTCAGCGTCTTTGAATGTCGGTTCAGCGTCTTTGAATGTCGGTTCAACGTCTTTGAACGGCGGTTCAACGTCTTTGAATGACGGTTCAACGTCTTTGAATAGAAATTTATCCTATAAGAGAGAAACATTTATTGAGGTATAGATGCTTTTCTATGCCTTTTGACATCTTTGTTAGTGTCAGTCTTATCCTATAAATACGTTTCTTTGTCTGTGCTCGTCTGATGGGCACATACGGACCAACTGATGGGCATCGATGGATCAACAGACGAGCACTCACTGCTCATCACGTGAGCATTGAGTGCCCATAGTATAGAGTGATTTTTGGGCACTTTGTGCAAAAAGAGCATCAAAAGTACGTCATTTATCAGAAAAAATAGAAAGAAAAAAAATAATCTCTTGAAAGCTTGCCAGTCTCATTCCTTTTTATTATTTTTGCAACCATAAATATCAGTATATTGAAGATAAAGGCTGATATAAAGGGTAAATATCATTATAATGATAGATAAATGAATAGAAGATTATGGCAGATTTATATGAATATTCTACTCCAGAGTTGGTACGCTTGTTGGGAGTAAGATTCAAGGAATATAGAATGAGATGCAATCTCACCCAGAAGGAGGTTGCCGAGCTTACGGGGCTTGGCTTGACCACCATCCACAAGTTTGAGAATGGAACGGCAGGTAATCTTTCGCTTGCCACTTTTCTTCTCTTGCTGAAGGTGGTGGGGCAGATTGATGCCATCAATGATGTGCTTCCCGAACTTCCTCCATCACCTTATCTGATGAGAAAGGAAGAGAAGAAAGCGCAGAGAATACGTCATACTAAATTATAACTGGCTATGGTAAATACTTTGAGAGTAATGCTTTGGGACGAAGAGATTGGTCGCTTGGCATGGGACGATCGCCGCAGGTTATCGTACTTCACATACAATCCTGAGTTCTTGAAGAAGGGAATTGATATTTCTCCTCTTCAAGCTCCTGTGCGTGGTATTCGTGCAATGACACCCGTGTGGGGAGAGGATGCCAGAATGTACCAGAAACTTCCTGCATTTCTGGCAGATTCGTTGCCGGATGCCTGGGGTAATCAGCTTTTCGAGCTTTGGCGAATTCAAAATCATATTCCTAATGCTGATATAACTCCGTTGGATAAACTTTCCTTTATCGGTAAGCGAGGCATGGGTGCATTGGAATTCTTACCAGAGGTAGCAAAGGCGGATAAGGCAGAAATGATAGATGTCAAGTCGTTGGCAGACTTGGCAGAGCGCATATTCATCGAGCGTGAAAATGCCCACATCATGCCAGAGGAGTCTATCACGATGCAGTCTTTGCTTACGGTGGGAACATCGGCTGGTGGACGCCAGCCTAAGGCTATCATTGCCATCAATAAAACTACGGGGGAGATACGGAGCGGTCAGGTGGCTGGGCTGCAGGATTATGATTATTACATATTGAAATTTGGAGACACAAAATACAGTTCTGCCGAGATAGAGATGACCTATTACGAGATGGCCATCAAGTCGGGAATAGATATGATGCCATCCAGACTATATGAGATAGAGGGAAACCGGAATTTCATAACGAAGCGTTTCGACCGTGATGGTGAGCGGAAATTGCATACACAGACCCTTGCTGCGATTTCTCCGGAAACCGATAGCTATGAGGGACTTATTGCTGTCTGCAGAAAATTACATTTGCCGGAGACTGATTGTCAGGAAGTATTTCGCAGACTTGTGTTCAATGTCCTTTCCAACAATACGGATGACCATACAAAGAATTTCTCTTTTGTTATGGATGAGGCGGGTCTTTGGCGTTTGTCGCCAGCCTATGACCTCACTTATATTATAGATACAGGAGGCTATTTACCCAATACGGGTCATTGTATGTATGTAAGGTCTAAGCTGCATCATATTTCTTACGATGATGCCATTCTGTTTGCCAAGGACAATGGTATTCGTCGTGCTGATGCAATTATCAGGGAAGTGGCTGATTCACTGCGGCAATTCCGTGACATAGCCAAGCGAAATGAGGTTCAGGACAGATGGATCAGTTCCATTGAATCAGCGATAAATGCTCATCTCGTTTCATGGGGGTTGGAGGATAAAGACAACAGTTCTGCTTCTTTTGAGATAGATGGCAAAAGTTGTACTGATGTTCGCATAGAGCAGGCTTACAAAGGCAACTTCCATTTGTATGCAAGCATAGATGGGCGAGAATGTAAGTTTATTATCGGAAAGAACAAGCCCGAATATGCTACGATTCAAGGGGTGGGAGTATCGAACCTTCCGGAGATGATGCTCAGAGATTTGGTTGCGAAATATCTGGTGAGATAGAATAAATGGGATAAAAAACAGAAAACGGCAGTTTCTTTGATAATACTTTGCTATTGACTTTATCAATTATGGAGGTAAAACATCCATTGTGCAATGTACTTGTTGTATATCAGCTATATCAACGAAGCAGCCAACTTTGCAGATAGTCTAGGTGGTGGTAGCGATACCAAGAATTGGCGATATGAGAAGGACGAAGATGAAATAGAATGGATAAGACGATATCTGTAACCAGCAACGAAGATGCTGAAACCCAAGAAGTGCAAAGGGGTGAGCCGATAATGATTACCCCATCTCCTTTTTTAAAAAGAGATGGGGTAATCGTTATTCAGTTTAAATTACACAACCTTATTCTGTCGTAAAATATCCCTTACCATGGCATTGAGGGCAAGTAATGTGTGTGTGACCTGTGGAACGCATAAAGTAACCTCCACATTCATTGCACTTTACTTGATAATTACTTTGCCCATACAATGACGGATAAGTATCTTTTACAATTCTTCTTTGTCCATTGCACAAACTACATGTATGCTTAGTCGGTTGCGTCCGAGAATGAGTAGTGTTATGCCTTTGGGAAGATGATGACGAACCGCCAGTGTTGTAACCTCCTCCATAACCATTGTTATGGTATGAAGGTGAATAAGAACCACTATTGCCACTGGAGTTGCCTTTCTTTCGTATCAAAGAACAAGTAGTTGCTGACGCTGGGGCAACTTGTCTTTTGTAAACATATACATCCCCATTCTCCAAAACAACATTTAGTACACTCAAATCTGATTTAAATTTAAATGTCGCAGCTTCTCCCCAATAGCTGCTACCCATGTAATATTTAAACTGACTATTGCTATAGCTCTTATTGAGTTTCAATGTACCATGTCCAACACCTATGCCTTTTTTATCAGCTTCGTAACATATGTCTCCTACAAAAGCAACAAACTGCCCACCATCCACATTGAGTAAAACTTTGCTATTTTGCAGTTTCTTCACTAACTTGTAATAATAAGTGTTCTGCGAAAAACTTTTTGTACAAAATAAAAGACATATTATAATTAAAACCTTATTCATACAAGAAATCTCTATTAGTTGCTTTTGGCATCAATTCCGCTTTATTTATACGAATATAATATCTCTCTTCAGAAAGCTTTTCTCCATTATAAGTTTCCGTCCATTCTATCAGAGAAGACTTATCCTTTGAATATGCATAATAACAATCTATATTAGGGATAAATGTGAACCCACCACTACTCTGACGATATTTATAGACAACTCTCTTGGTTGTAGACAAAGAGGAATCATAATTTGAAACATGAGCATGCTTTTTCACGTCTGTATCATAATAATTTCTATTAGAGCTTAATGCTTGTTTTATTTCGTGTACATATAGAGCTTTTACATAGACATGATTGCCCTCAAACTTAACAACTTCAACAATAGTAGAACCATTGCTTATATCTGCACCTGCTTCAATATAGAAATGTACCTCAGAAGAATATAACTGAGCTTTTGCGTAAATGGCAAACATTGCCATTACTAAAACAAATAATATTTTTTTCATTGTTATTTATTTTATCATTAATAATTTTCTTGTACTCACATTTTTATAACATAAAAAACATTCAAACTATTTAACTTCACTTGTAATATCGTTTCAGACAACACTTCAAAGAACAAGAAGGCTGTACAAAAAAAATATTAATCATGTGGAGGAATGTAAAAAGAATACTCTTGTTTATATTATTTAAAAAGGCTGATATACAAAAGCATTCCCCAAGCAATCAAAAAAATGAATGGAGAGAACTTTGGTATAATAAACTTTAGACTAATCTTCCGGGACCATCCCAGTTTGAAATCACCAAATGTTTGACGAATCACATCATCAAGAATCACTTCTTCTGTAGGATTGGACCAAACAGGTGGGAAAACGAAATAGGAAAGTTCTTTGTACTTTCTGTATCCATCCCAAAAATAAAGGATTCTTTTGATTTTAGCTTCACTTGCCCAATATGTGAAGAATGAACTTATTGATGCCAATAAGCCAAGAACAATTATCACCCAAAGAATTTCGTCATTTTTTAGTTGGGTGATAGCTCCAATCAAAAAGGTTTGAACGGCAATATTCCATTTCATAAATGAATACTGGCGGTCAATCTCTTTTGAAATCATCTCACGGATAACTACATCATAGCCTTGGTAGTTACCTAATGCTTCTAATGTTTTTTTATTAGAGATGCCCATAATTGAAATAATTTGCAGCCATCTGGCATCCGTATGGCTATGTTTATATTCTTTTTGCGTATATACAAAAAAACGTGGAGCCAGTCCTGTCACTCGTTCCACAGTGTAAAGGCCTTCGCATTGCCCTGCCAGTCGAAACGAGCAACGCCGCAAGCCCCACGCCAGTGTAAGTATATAGAAAGCACTCTTGACAACGAACAATAGAATCGTCCAAAGCCAATGAGGACTGTATATAATACACCCCATGAGACGTTCCCGTTGCTTTGTTCTTGACTAGCAGTTGAGAGTTTGCGAAGTTCTTACACTGTTAAAACCAAAGCGTACAGTTACGCCTTATATGTATATATGTCTGCCCAACCTCTGCCCATTCGGGCTTTTCGGTATTGGTATAGACGTTACAAAGGTAACACTTTTATCTTGAAAACTACTTTATTTGACCAGCAAAGTATAATTTTAAGGTCTGATTTAACATTATTAAATATAAATATGTCAAAGAAATCCACTTCTTGTTACTTTTTCTGCTAAAAAGTTTGTATAATCAATGATTATTCGTATCTTTGCAGCACGAGAACCCGCCAAGCCTCTCAACGATGCTCAAATGTGCGGGTCGTTTTTGTTTTTATAGGTATATGGCAACAAAAATTCCGTTTATAAAAACATATTCCACACCCCAAGAGCTGGTGCAGCTACTCAAGACAAGAGGTATGGAAATAACCGATGAGGAAAAGGCTCTGCATTATCTTTCACACATCGGTTACTATCGTTTGTCTGCCTATATGTATCCATTGTTTTCAATTCCCAAGGAGCAACATCTATTCAAGCAAGGTGTAACTTTCAGCAAGGTTATGATGCTGTATCGCTTTGACAAGAAACTGCGTTTACTTCTATTCAATGAAATTGAAAAGATAGAGGTCGCTGTGCGTTGCGCTATCGTGAACTTTGGAACGAAAATGACAAGAAACCCTTTTTGGATGACTGATGCCAACAATTTCTCAAATCCGTTCAAATTCAATCGCTCTATACATCTTATAGAAGATGAACTGAACCATACAAAAGAGGATTTCATCAACCATTTCAAAGAAACATATACCAATCAGTACCCACCTTCATGGATGCTGACCGAAATATTGCCATTTGGTGTAATCACCAATATTTATTCTAACATCAAGAATAAGAAGATAAAGAAGTGTATCGCACAGTCATTTGGTTTGCAAGTTGCTCCTTTTGAGTCTTGGCTTACCATTATCACGGTAACAAGAAACTCATGTTGTCATCATGCACGTGTATGGAATAGGACATTCTCTATTCGTGCAACTATGCCTATCAGAATGTCACGTCCTTGGATTTCTTTGCCAACAGATCCATTGAAAGTGTATTTTGATATGTGCATCATCAAGTATTTTCTTGATATTATATCGCCAAATAATGATATGCTAGCCAAGATGCATACGCTATTTTCCAATTATCCGGAGATAAATCTGGCAGCTCTTGGATTTCCGAATGGATGGGAGAGCGAACCTTTATGGACACAAGGGATGTAAGTGCTCTTTCCCTAAGAATTCAAGAATTAGAAAAAGAAAATGCCAGACTTAAAGCGATTCTTGACAAGAATGGGATAGAATATGAAAGTTTAGAATCAAAGACTTATAACTCTAATCGTATAGAAGCAGCATCAGTTTCTTTATGCCAATTCTCTTTACAAGAAAAGGTTTCTATATTTCAAAGTGTATTCCAAGGTCGTGATGATGTTTTTGCTAAGCGTTGGTATAGTAGTACGACCCAAAAGTCTGGCTATCAACCTGTATGCACGAGAGAATGGAATCGAGAATTTTGCGATAAAAGAAAATATAAGTGTGCGGATTGTCCCAACAGGCAGTTCGCTCCTTTGACATACAATGACGTTTTCAATCATCTTGCAGGAAAGGATCTATGGGGACGTGATGTTATTGGACTTTATCCAATACGAAAGGACAATACTTGCAGTTTTCTTTGCACAGACTTTGATGACAAAAGCTGTGAACATGGCTACAAGAATGATGTGCTTTCTTTTGTAAATGTTTGCAAAACTTGGAATGTGCCTTGTTACATCGAACGCTCACGTTCTGGCACTGGAGCTCATGTGTGGATATTCTTTGATACGCCAATAACAGCTTTCAAGGCACGAAAGTTAGGAAATGCCATTCTTACAGAGGCGATGAATAGTGATGTCCATCTTTCTTTCAAGTCATACGACCGGTTTTTTCCTAACCAAGACTCCTTGCCCGAAGGTGGTCTTGGCAATCTTGTAGCCTTACCATTACAGGGGATGGCTCGACGCAAAGGAAACAGTGTATTCGTTGATGAAGATTTCAATGCGTATGCTGACCAATGGGAATTGTTATCACAAATTCGTAAGTTGTCGGAGGTAGAACTTGATATGTTGTTACGGTTGCATACTGTGCCAACATTGGGCGAACTCTCGAAGACTAGTGAGGAAAAGCCTTGGGAAACACCTAAAATGGATATGATGCAAACAGACTGTTATCCAAAGGAAATAGTGCTGACAAGAGCTAACATGCTATATATACCTTTGACAAGTCTGTCTGCCAAATGCGTGAACGTTTTCAAGCGCATGGCTGCTTTCCGTAATCCTGAATTTTATGAGAAGCAAGGGATGCGCCTGTCTACGTATAATATTCCACGTATCATTTCGTGTTCGGAAATAACTGACGACTATCTTGTTCTTCCTCGTGGTTGTGAGGATGCGGTTCGTGACATCCTAACCCAGCATAATGTCAAGGTTTCGATTACTGACAAGACTTACCACGGACGTAGTATAAAGGTTACATTCAGAGGAAGTCTTCGAGAAGAACAGCAAAAGGCAATGGAAGCTTTTGCTGGGCATAATGTCGGAACACTATCAGCAACAACTGCGTTTGGAAAGACCGTGTTTGCCATCGGAATGATAGCAAAGAGAAAGGTCAATACATTAATACTTGTTCACAACAAGGCATTGCTTGAGCAATGGAAGGAGCGGTTGGAATCGTTTCTTAAGATTGATGAAACAATAGAAGAGCCTGAAACAAAACGAGGCAGGAAAAAGAAAACTTCCGCCATTGGTTGCTTATACGCAGGCAAGAACTCGCTGCATGGCATAATTGATATTGCTTTGATACAATCTTGTTTGAGTGAAGGCGAAGTAAAGCCTTTTGTCAAGGATTACGGTATGGTGATAGTCGATGAATGTCACCATGTATCTTCAGTCTGCTTCGAGCAGGTTCTTCGACAAGTGACTGCTACTTTTGTTTATGGTTTGACCGCAACTCCAATCAGAAAGGATGGACATCAACCTATTATATTTATGCAATGCGGAAAGATAAGATTCACCTCTGATGCCAAGAGCCAAATGGAAAATCAAGGATTCAAACGCCTGCTGATTCCAAGGTTTACCTCGTTCCGAAGCATTACATCAGACCGCAAGACTTATGTTCAAATAACACAAGAGTTATCCGAGGATAAGGTTAGAAATGAATTCGTTATGGAGGATGTCAAGGCTGCGATTCAAAAAGGACGAACACCTTTATTGCTGACAACTCGTACAGCTCATGTCAAGGTGTTGGCACAAATGCTAATGCCATTTGCTGATCATGTTATACAACTCATAGGTGCAGACTCTGCTAAAGAAAAACGTCTTGCATTACAAAATCTACAGTCAATACCCACATCAGAATCACTTGTGATTGTAGCTACAGGAAAGTATGTAGGCGAAGGTTTCGATTATCCTCGCCTTGATACCCTGTTCCTTACTATGCCTATAGCCTGGAAAGGAAATGTGGAGCAATATGCAGGGCGTTTACATAGAGAATGTGAAGGAAAAAGTGAAGTATGCATATATGATTATGTGGATATTCGTGTTCCACTTTGCGACTCGATGTATCGTAAGCGACTGAAAGGGTATATTAAAGCTGGATATGGAAAGAATGTGACATCACCAGCACCAGATAAGAATTCCCAAGAATTGATATATGAGCAAAACAATTACGAAGCGGCATTCCGAAATGATTTGGCAAAAGCCAAACATTCTGTTGTTATCGCAGTACCGAAAGTGAAGTTTAAATATAAACCCTCTATCATGTCTGCACTCGCAAACCTTCTTCATGATGGTGTTTCTGTGGTTGTACATATAAAAGAGGAAGGGGCTAATGAGACAGAACTGTCAAATGCTGGAATGGATGTAGTGTGCAACAAGGAACAAACTCTACAATGTGCCATCATAGACAAATCTATTGTTTGGTATGGAAATATCAACTTCTTTGGCTATAACTCGGAAACAAATAATGTCATGCGAATAGCAGACTACAAAATTGCTAACGAAATGATGGAAATACTATACTTAGCCACGGAAAACAAGGCAAAAGAAACAAGGTAAATGAAAAAAAGTTATACTTTACCTATATAATTAGCAAAGTAAAATATTTGTAGAATGCATTATAAATGAAAAACAGCCAACTTTCAAATATGCTATTGAAGGTTGGCTGTTCTTTTTCTTGCTCAAAAAGTTTGTTTTATCAATAATTATTCGTATCTTTGCAGCGTCAGTTCCCACCAAGCCTCTCAACGATGCTCAAATGCGTGGGGCTTTTTTATAATTTGAGCATGTCGAAGTACGTGGCTCTAGTGTACTTGTTGTCATCGTTCCTATCTGAATCAAAACGATAAATATTCATCCTAAAAGTGTATTATATGTTAGATTCCACTTTTTGTTGATTTCTTCGACTTCTGCATGCTATTTCTCTCGATTAGCTCTTCTCTGCTCAGGAGTCTAACTTTCCACTCGCTTCATTTCTTTAACGAAACGTTCTGCATCTTTACCCATTAGAATTGGGCTTTCTCTTA
>SAMEA3663083__coassemble_1442_pt1 | contig 8559 bp, 13 predicted proteins | sample SAMEA3663083__metabat2_low_PE_011 | metagenome-assembled genome bin SAMEA3663083 (sample SAMEA3663083) | pig gut metagenome | biome: pig gut; feature: pig-associated habitat; material: faeces | place: France | collected 2012
GGCTCACTCGGGACTCGCACCCGTTAGCTAATGCTCATGCTGAGCGTACCAAAAAGTCTGCCAGCATCACTGCCAGCAGACTTCATTTTTCGCTAATTTACTCTAATTATGTACTTTCTGATTTACTTAGCAATAATCAATTAAAACGTATCCTAAAAACCTAATCTTTCAATGAAAACTATTCTACCCTTTTCTCTATAGTATGCTTTTAAAAAAGACCATTATCTTGGAAATTATTCAACCACTGCAGCATGCTGATCTGTAGGAGCCTGAGCTGTTTCTACTGTCTCTGCAGGAGTAGCGACCTCCTGATTTTGCTGCTTTGTAGAATCTTCTGCGCCTGCCTGTGGAGTGACAGGAGTACTTACTGTTGAAGAATCTGTAGGAGTAGCTGGAACTACGGTATCAACAGGAGCAACCTGAGCATTACTCATCATCTTATTGGATGCAAATACGTTACTTACTGAAACCATTACAATAGCTGCGATAGCTGCAAATACGAACTTTTTCATAACCTTATCGTTTTAAATTGTGAATATTTATTCAAATTACTGTCTTTGTGGATTCATTGGCGAACCCACTAATGATATTCACAATCTGCGTGCCAAAAGAAGATAAAAATACAATATATGTTGATTATCAGGCAGTTAGACTATATATGCCAAAAACAAAGATTGTGGAAGATGGGGAAATCGTGTGGAAATATTCCACAAAAAACTGGGGAATGGCATTTTTTCATATAGATTATCTTTTCAAGTTTATTGGAATGAGATGATGACAAATGGCATAAAAAAGAAAAAGGCAACTGCAAGCATCTTCTGCCAGCAACTGCCTTTCCTCTTATATATGGAAAACCTTATTTCTTCTAAAATGAAGAATATCGCTTATTAAGCGAAGTTCTTCTTGTTGGCTATTGCACCAAGCTCTGCTACGGCTGCAACCACCACTGCTATAATCATACCTAATACTAACATAATATAGTTCCTTTCTCTCTTAAAATCTGTTATCCTAATCTTTACCTTAATATATATGCTCTCATACTGAGCATCCTAAGATGCTCATCTTCAAACCTTTTTACTTGCTAAGATTCATTTTCTTGTTGATTACTACAATCTCAGCAAATGTGATAGCCAATACAGCTAATGTCATTCCAAAAATCATCATAATTGTTACCCTTTCTTTACTTTAATTATCGTCATTCAATCTTTTCAAGTGCAAAGGTAATGCCTTTTTGTGTACGCACACATTTTTTGAAGAGATATTTTCAAAAAAGCCTATATTTCTTGACTTTCATCAATTTCTGTCATCGCCAGTAAGACAAAATGGCGTATTGGAATTCACTATCTGCCAAACTTGCCATAATTCCCAATGATGGTAAGCAGACACCGATGAAAGAGCTGACAGAAGAAAAAGAACGGCAATATGAAGTTACAGTACTGATGACTTGGATTGAAAAACAACTATGATAAGCTTTGTACAGATGACTTATACATGGAAACTACTTTCTCTGACTGTTTCCTCTTTTTTGGATTCTTCCATACTTATCCTTGTAAGTAGTACTGGAGGAATTACCTGTTTGCTGTGTGATACTGATACCCGTACGCTGTCCGTATTTATCACGATATACCGTATTAGTCTTGCCCTGGGAATTACCTTTATAATTTTGTCGCACCTTTAAGAATTTAAGATTTTATCTCAAACCTTATAATTTTGTCGCATATAGAAAATAAACTTTATTATTTTGTCCATATCCATCTTATAATTTCGTCGTAACGTCTTATAAATCTGTCGCAGATAGTATTCGTAAATCATTGGTTATCAAAAAGTTATAAGTTCTGAAAATAATAAGCCAAAATAAAAAAGATAAAAATGAGCAGGACAATTTAATATATAAATAGGTATTATATAATATATATCTTGTAATAAATAGGGTACTTTTATCCCTATCTTACTGGAATCTCCCCCCTTTTTCCTGCTTTTTTGGGAAGCCAAGCCTCTAACATAGAAAGCAGACTTTTATGCGCGTTAAAATATGTATATTTCTGTTTTATAATTTAAATTTATAACATCTACTATACCATAAAAATGAAAGAAAAGTCATTTTACTACGACAAAATTATAAAGATAGTAATGCAACTTTCGAAGAAGGTGCGACAAAATTATAAAATAAACACAATCCTCTCAACATAACCTGCGTCTTGGTATAAGACCTTATAATTTTGTCGCAAATAGAGCTATTACATCCTAAAAATAACGTATGATAACCTTCAATAACAATGAGCATCATGCATGAGAACTTTAAAAATAAGGGAATAACTTTATAATTTTGTCGCAGCATTGATAGATATCTGCTTAGTACTGACAGAATAATTCCAATAAAAGCTCTTTCCAGAATCGTTTCTGCGACAAAATTATAAAGTATAAAATCTCCCTACCCCCAACCTAACAACTGCAATAGCTATCTAAAAAATACCCCTATTCATATAATATACGACAAAAATATAAATATAATAGATCCATTTGCGACATCTTTATAATTCAGTCTCAAATAACATCAAACTATAATTTTAGCTTATAATTTTGTCGTAGCTTACTTCGTAAGCCTCAATATAGGACCATAAAAACATTTCGAATGTACATATAAAGTAGTTAAATCTTATAATTTTGTCGCAGCAATACATATCAAGAAACATATAATAGGCTTTATATCAATTAGTTAAAGAATTTCCGTTCATGTATTTCATCAAAATATGAAAAGAAGTCTTCTCTCATGATATTAATTTCATTTGCGACAAAATTATAAAGCTTACCACAGATTTCAATCGTCATAAAAGCCCAGTTATAATCTTGTCGCAATAAAATTAAACTCTTATAATTTTGTCGCAGATATACCAATAACTTTATAAAATTGTCGTATCAAATAATCAGCATACTTTAAAGTGAAATTTACTGTTTTATATCTAACTATCAGATAATCAAATAGATAAGTTCATATGGAAACTTAAGTAACCAGACTGTATTAAAAATAAGCCTTTAAAAGATGAAAGCATTTGCGACTATTAAACTTATTATAATGTCGTAAATATAATTAATTTTAAGCATTTAAACTTTATATTTATGTCGTAATAGAATACGTAAAGTATTGAATATCAGCGATTAACATACTGCTGCGACAGTTTTATAAATTATAAAGAGACCGATAGTCTTAGTTTGGTTAAAAATACATAATATACGACATTATTGCATTGTTTGTCGCACAAAAAGATGTATATTTGCGACAAATTTACAAAATATAATAAAATGACAAAGGATTCAAATGACAACATCGAGACGATAGAGGCAGAGGAAATCAATCCCTCAGATTCTTCTTCTAACTCGAATATTCCGAAGCGTAAAGGTGGGAGACCCAAGAAAACAGACAAGGATATTCTCAGTAATATTCCGCACTACTTCATCACTCAGCCCAATGACGTGACGCAGGCAATCAGTAACCTGACTGCTGTGGAACGAAACTGTTGGCTGCAGATTATCCGTGGAATTCAAAAGAAGAAAGATCTTCCTGATGGGCATCCTGAAAAATACCAGATTACGCTCTCACGTACCCAGCTTCTGGAATGTGTTTCCGGGCATAGTTCCAACTTGGATTATGCCTTCAATGCACTCAAGAATATCACGGATGCTAAGAAGGTTTTTCATTCCAAGGATGGACACCGTATTTATGCCGGTCTTTTGTCATATGTTGATGAGCATCCAGATCAGGAAACTTATACTGTAGGTATTACTCCTGTTCTCCTCCCCTACTTCACCAATCTTTCATCTGAATTTACTGTGTTTGACATGTATATAGAGATGGGTTTCAAAAGTGTTTATTCACAGCGCTTTTATGAATTCTGTTGCCAATACCGAAACAAGGAGGACAAGGTTTTCTTCATGACTGTACAGGATATCAAAAAGATGTTCAATCTGTTGGAAGTTCGAGATGAAAAGGGAAATATCATCCAGAAAGAGCAGTATAAAAACGGTTCCGACTTCAAAAAACGAGTACTTGATAAAGCGAAAGATGATATACGGAAGGTTTTTGATGCGGGGCTTTGTGATGTATGCTTTGATTATAAGGTAAAGAGCAAGAATTCACGCGGTGCAGTAACTGCTTATTATTTCATCATTGAAACAAATGGTAATACAGCCAAATTAGGTACTCAAAAGCCTACAATTCCTCAAATCTCTATGCTTTCTGAGAGTTATGGAGCTAAGCTTACTAAGCTGCTTACCATTATCAATACTTTTATGAGAAGTCATTTCCGTGTGGAACAGTCTAATTATTATGTTCAAGCGATAAGTAAAACTGTGGCCAAGGTCGATAGTCAGTCTGAAAGAGTGGAAATTCTTAATACTATTTCGAAGCAGTTGAAAAAGATTGCAACTCGGTATAATAAAGAGGATTTCGACACCAATGAACGTAAGATTTGTGGTTCTGTGTGCAAGATGCTTTATGAGGATTTTGGTGTACCTTATATGAATGGCAAGCCAGGCAAGGGTACCCAATCCAGACTTAATTTCTAATTCATTAGACTTATAACTTTCTATGATTCAGATAATTACAAAATTTAATTCTTCTATTCCTTCTGTTAGAAAAGTGAAGAATTGGTTGCTGAATGATCCTTTTCATGTCTGGCATGGAAGGGATCGTTTGGTTGTTTTTTTCATTTTAGCTGGCGATGAAGCTGCTAATGCTTTTTTGCCTTTACCCGATGGAGATTTTTCTGTAGAAGATGAAAGTATCCGTGCCATTTTAGAATCAACCCATCAGCAGGAGTTGGAAAAAAGAAAATATTATCAGCAGGTATATCTGAAACTTTGTAAGCTTTTAGATAACCTGGATGATTTAAACTTGCAGGCTGAATCTTTCGCTGAGGAGGATGAATACCATTCTGATTTGAAAAATCAGATTTTGTTGTTACACGAAAAATTGCTTGATTTTATCAATGATGTTTTCGTCTGGCGTGATCATAAGGAAATGGGTAATTATTTAGGTGAAATACAATCACTTACTTCAGACTCTTAGATATATGAAAACTAATCTACATGTTTGCATACCTACAAAAATGCAAATTATATTGTAATTATGTTTATATGCATACAAACATTACTACCCCCACTCCATTTACTATTTAGTTGATAATTAATGGATTGCGTGCTTTTTTGTTTTATGCTAACATGCAAACATGTTTCTAAAAACACAAAATAACTTAAAATATTGATTACATGCAAACAATTTTGCTTGTTCCCTTGTGTATTTCAAATTAATAATGTATCTTTGCAAACAGAAATCAATTTATATTTTTAATATGGAGAATCAGTTGAAAATGATACTCGCCATCGTTAATAATAAAGGTGGTGTTGGCAAGACAACTACTGTGCAGAATTTAGCTGCTGGTATGCTTCGTAAAAACAAGAAATTAAGGATCCTTGAGATAGATTTAGACCCTCAATGTAATCTTACATTGCTGAATCATGCACCAGAAGGTTGCGCTACGATTTTTGAGTCTATGGTTGAATGCAAGGGCATGCCGATTTATAAATCAGATATAGGTATTTATTATGTACCTGGTGCTGCTAAGATGCAAGATATTGATCCATTCCTTCAGAATACTGGTGCTCCTAGACAGGTTCTTGGAGCATGTATTAATAGCGATTGTGTAGATATGACTGGTGAAGGTATTAAAAATCCAATCGATTTTTTTGATTATATATTTATTGATTGCCCTCCTGCCCTATCCCAATCAACCTACAACGCTATGGTAGTAGCCAGTCATTTGTTGGTTCCTGTACAGATGGAAGGCCTTTCTGTAAATGGATTAGCTGCAATTCTGGGAGCTATGGAGGAAGTTAAAAATGGTCGTTTTGCATTGAATCAGGACCTGGAACTGCTAGGTTTACTGCCTGTTATGGTAGATGAGCGTCCAAGAATAGTACGTCAGGCGATACAATACTTGAAGGATACATATGGAAGAAAAGTTATCGAACATGGTATTCGCAGATGCATCAAAGTAAATGAGGCTCAGACCGAAATGACCGATCTCTTTCACTATGCTCCATATTGTACAGCTGCAAATGATTATTCAGAAGTTATTAAGGAAATTTTTGGTATTTAATTTATTATAGTAGTTCATCCTTTAAATTTTTAAATTTTGAAATTATGGCAAAAGATTTTCGTGCAGCTTTCAGTAATATGAATCAAGCGGTTCGTCCAGGTGGTGCAGGTAACGTTCAGCCGGCAGCTTCCCAACCTGCTGCTCCTGTCGAGAAAAAGATGACCGCTATTGAAAGAAGATCCAAATTGCATGGTGTGCAAACTTATCTCACTGATGAGGAATACGAAATGCTGATGATTGCAAAGATTAGAACCAAAAAGAAATTTGAGGAGATCTTGCATGACAGTTTGATTGAATATATAAAGAATTATCAATAAAATTCTTTTTTTTAAACCGGGAATCAAGTTCTCGGTTTTTATTTTTTCTCTTTATTATGCAAACATGTATATTTGTCGTGAATTTTGGTAGCAAACAATTTTTAATCCTTTTGCTTAATCTTGTATACGTTGTTTTATATGGTTTACTTATATTTTGCGAATGTTTGTGTGATACCATGCAAACATGATGGTATGAAAGAATGATGTTTTGATATCAAGTTGTTCAAATCCCTCATACACAGATATTTATATTTTCTCTATTTCTATTTCTATCACTTTCAAAAATTAAATGCAAACAAAGCTACAAGATTACATGTCGAAAAAAACTACAAGTAAACAATACAGAATGTTTGATTGTGATTTTGTTATTTAGTCTACATGATTTGTTACTTACAAATTTTTCTGGCTGTCTTCATTCATGTTTGCATACATGTATCCTTTCATGTTTGCATTCGTGTATCCTTTTATGTTTGCATTCATGTATCCTTTTATGTTTGCATTCATGTTTTCATTCATGTCTTAAACTTTTTATATAATATTATCTTGTCTCAGTAAATTTCCTTAATTTTTTTGTTTGCGCAATAACATACATACATGTTCTTCTGTCGTCATTATGGCAAAACTATATTTTTGTATAATTACTTGTGTGGTATCAAAATCTCATCTTTGTGTAATTGTTTGTATGATTGGAATACGACATGATGACTGTATATTTAAATAATTTGTTGTTATGTAGAAATGTACAAATGTTTGCAAGACTATATGTTGTGTAGTTAACATAACGGTTTGCAAACATTTATTTAAATCCCTGATATACAATGTTTAAGATTGTTTGTTAAACAAATAAACATGTTTGCATACAAACAAGCTTGATTTTTCGAGTCGTACTAAAGATATTAAGATGTACAATAATTTTAGTCTTTCAATGTTGTAGTGTTGAGTTCAGACATGAATTCAATAATAGATTCTATTTATTTTCTCTCCTGAGATTTGCTTTCTGTAATGCAGGCAGACTTATTCATTTTTACAATTATTTCCTTTAAAAGACCTATATTACAGTTTTTTTTTGTAATATTGCATCTCAAAAATGCAATTTAATTTTATTATTTCGGAATTTATTCCTTTTTAATTGTTGTTTTCATTAAAAACTTGTATTTTAAGATGGATACTAGAATTATCATATTGAGTGACAATCGAACCGTTAATCCACTGCTTGAAGTTGAGCATGGATTATCCGTATATATGGAGTATAATGGTAGGAAGTACCTGCTGGATACTGGTGCTTCGGATTTGTTTATACGCAATGCAGAGAAGCTTGGAGTTAATTTGTGCGAAGTGGATTATTGTTTGATTTCTCATGGACATAATGATCATATAGGTGGGCTTTCTGTCTTTTTGGAGATGAATCACAGAGCAAAGATCATCTTGTCTGATGAGATTCCTGGGGCAGAATATGCTTCTGTTAGACGTTATCATCATTCAATAACTGGCAATGTTGATTTTCAGAAGTATCATCAGCGTTTCATTTTTATTCATGAGGATACTTTCGTGGATGGTATCCATATTTATACCCATTTGGCTCATCATCATGCAAAGCCATTGGGGGATAGAACATTATTGATTAAAACTGATAATGGTGAGTATGTAGGGGATGATTTTTCTCATGAACTGGCTTTTGTGATTGGAGATGTTCTTTTTACTGGCTGTGCTCATCATGGCATTTTGAATATTCTGGAATCCATTCAGGAACTTATTCGGCTGAGCATAGGAGGTTTCCATCTATTAGACAGTCATTTGAGTGAGTATTATGAAACGGATGAGCAGTTGCTGGAGATTGCATCAGAATTAGCGAACCGCTATCCCGATGTAGTTTTTTACACAGGACATTGTACGGGAGAACATTGCTTTGAGGTGTTATCCCGAGAAAAAGGACTGAGGATTCATCAATTTCATGTGGGTAAAATGTGTCATTAGATTAAGTCTTAAATCTACAATGTAATTGCTCCATTGAAAGTGAGATAAAGAGTAACGTTAATTAGTGTTTGCTGAATAATTTATAACTCTCTGATATTTAAGTTTATATAACT
>SAMEA3663083__coassemble_1848_pt1 | contig 7256 bp, 4 predicted proteins | sample SAMEA3663083__metabat2_low_PE_011 | metagenome-assembled genome bin SAMEA3663083 (sample SAMEA3663083) | pig gut metagenome | biome: pig gut; feature: pig-associated habitat; material: faeces | place: France | collected 2012
ATACTGAAGAGCGTGAACTTCTGCTGCAGGGTATCTGTTCCGCAGATTGCCTCCAGCTGATGAACGCCAGATTTCCAGAACTGGGCAGAAGATACAGATGAAGAAGATGCTGCATATTCCTTGATAAGAACAGGAGCATTTGCCTCAGCCTCCTTCCAATCACCACCATCAATACGATATTTCAACTTGCTCGAAATCGGCATTCCACTGGCATTGCGATAAGCAAAGGTCACAATCTTCAAGCTATCTGCCTCCATGCGCTTCGGCATATCCACAGAGAAAGCAGTAGGTTTGGTACCTAAAGGCAGACTCATCTCACCTTCATGACTCTCGCCACTGATATCCGTAACCACGGCAGAAACGTCGAAATTGAAGAAACGGGCAATGCGCATGAAATCGTTCATATCCGCCTTGTTGCCCGATGTAGATGCCTCCAATGGGATTTCCACATCAAAAGTACCATCTTCACGGGTCACGGCAGTATCAGTCTTTACCAATACATCTGCAGAGCGGACACCCCACCACCACATCTGGTTTCTGCGGGTCACCTTATATTCCACCTTAGCTCCCTGCACAGGCACACCGGCATAGGTCTTTGCCGAAGCTTTCACCACCACAGTATCGCCCCAGGAATATTTCTCATTCACCTTCGGGAAGGTAATCTCGAAGGTAGGACGCTTATACTCCTCAACTCTGAAATATTCGCTTGCTGTACCATTCACGGAGATGGAATACTGTCCTGTCTTTCCCTCCTTCGGGAGTTCGAAATCTACCGAAGCCGTACCATATTCATCGGTCGTAACCTTCTGTTCTGCCACCTGCTTCCAGTTGGCATCACTCAGGACAAACTTCAGTTCCATACTCTTTCCCGGCACGCTGGCATCCAACCCCTTCTTGAGAATGTAGGAAATGGCTGTGGCATGTACCTTCTGCCCCGGGCGATAGATGGCACGATCGGTAAACAGCTGATATTTCGTCTTGTCACCCTTCTCTTCGAAATAGCGGTTACGGGAAAGATAAATATACTTGGCTGGTGCAAACTTATCCGCAGAAGTGGAAACCAACACCATTCCATCCACATTCTTGAAGTAAGCCTCACCATTGTGATCAGTTGTCAATCGGGCATGAACGACTCTCTTTTGCTTGTCCGTCTTGTTATCATAGCGCCTATCATAGAGTATGATTTTCGCATCCGCTACCGGTTGGCCATTCGTTGCATTTACCACTACATAGCGATGCTTATCATCAGGCAACTGCTGAATCATTACTGCCAAATCGCTGACATAGAAGAGCAATCGCTGCGGAGCGATACCGGAGTTGTCAGAAGTCACCTCCATCAAGTAAGCACCTAATGGCAGTTTTCCTCCTATTTCGAAGGAATCCTTCACGATCTCATAGTTCGGACGTCCATAATACTGTTTATTGAAATTCTTCTGATTCAAAGCCGTAGTCTTGCCCAAGAGCATCTTATAGGTTGCATCATCCTTCAGATCATATTCATTATCCGCCGTAATATTGAGGCGGGAGATGCTGATTTTCAGATTCTGAAGATTGCGCACATTCAGATGCACCCACTTCTTTTCTGTAGGGCGCAGCACCAAAGGCATATCCTCCACTGAGAACATCGGTTCGGTGAGTCTTTTCTGTGCATTTCTAAGCACATTCATTCTCGACCATCCACCCCAGTGGCTCAAAGCATAGTTGATATAGTTGAGTTTATCCTGTGCTTTGGCATCTGTAGAACGCTCCATGAAACGGAAATGCTCCACAGCAAGTTCACCAGCCTCCGGAATATCCTGATATACATGGATGAGCGAGTCGATGGTCTGCAGATACTTCGATTTCTTCACCTCTCTTACATCATCCTGACGGTATTTCTCAATAAGCTTGTAGGCACAGAGACAAGCCGCACCCCGATTTCCCACCTTATTATAATAGGTGTACAGCTGCAGATACGCCTCCTTGCAGTCTGCCTCAAAACCGATGAGATGAAGCAAATCATTCTTGAAGGAACTTCCGTCCACCCCTTTCAGGGTCAGCGGCACATACTCAGTAGAAGTATGCTTGGCAAGAAGCTCTGGGTGCGCCATCGCTTTCTTGAAGAACTCCTGGCTCTTCTTCAGGTTTACCTTTCGCTGACTTTGATCATAAGAAGCATCCTCCCCTTGTTCCAAAGAAGCCTCATCCACTTCTATTCCATACGGATTATCATGATACACCTTGCCGAGCACAGCATATCTCACCGCTTTCAGCATCGGGTCATTTGTCTTCAAAGCTTCAGCCTCCATCCGCTTCACATTCGGTGTCAGTGAGTCTGCAGAAATCTCTTTCCAGAGCATCACCTGCCTCATCTCAGCCGCCAGCAGCTGACCGTAGTCTTTAGCCGCAGAAGCCTTGGAGATGATTTTCTGCATCACCCCAATTTCGCTCTTCGGCTGGTCCTTCTGAGCGATGATGTCAGCTTGCTTCCACAAGTTGTCATAAGTTTGAGCCGTAGTTTGCATCATGGCAAACACAACTATGATAAGTGTTATAATGTTTCTTTTCATAAGCCAAGTGCACATTATGTTAGCAATTGTCAGATTTCTAACCTATTCTAATTGCAAAAATACAAAAAATATCCGTTATCTAACCTTATAACTGAAAGTTTTTGCTATCTTTGCACCAAAATAATGTTATTTACTAAATTAAACATTCATTATATAATACCAAATTAGAATACGGAATCAACACTTCAATACAAGAATAAACAACAATATAAATACTAAAAAGACAATGGCAGAGAAAAAGTATGGTCATTTTGATGACGCCAATCGCGAGTACGTGATTACAGATCCAAAGACTCCATGGCCTTGGATCAACTATTTGGGTAACGAGGATTTCTTCTCGCTCATCTCCAACACAGCAGGTGGTTATTCTTTCTATAAGGATGCCAAGTTCCGTCGCATCACCCGTTATCGCTACAATGGGGTTCCGATGGATAATGGCGGACGTTACTTCTACATCAAGGAAGGCGATACCGTCTGGAATCCTGGTTGGAAACCTTGTAAAACCCCACTCGACAGCTACGAGTGCCGCCATGGTATGAATTATACCCGTATCACGAGTAGCAAAAATGGTGTGGAGGCAAGTGTACTCTTCTTCGTTCCTCTCCACACTTGGGCTGAGGTACAGAAGATGACGCTCAAAAATAATTCCAAAGAAGTGAAATCTCTCAAGGTATTCTCTTTTGCAGAATGGTGCTTGTGGAATGCAGCCACTGACATGGAAAACTTCCAGCGCAATTTCTCTACAGGAGAAGTTGAGGTAGAAGGCTCTACGATCTACCACAAGACGGAATATCGCGAACGCAGAAATCATTATGCTTTCTATACTGTCAATACCGACATTCAGGGCTACGATACCGACCGCGAAAGTTTTATCGGTCTCTATAATGAGTTTGCTGATCCAGAAGCAGTCATGGAAGGAAAACCTCGCAACAGTTTCGCTCATGGCTGGAGTCCTATCGCATCACATTATATCGAAGTTACCCTGCAACCGGGAGAAAGCCGCGACCTGATCTTCCTCTTGGGATACGTGGAGAACGAGCAGGACAAGAAATTCGTAGCCAAGAAAGTGATCAATAAGGAAAAGGCACACGAACTGATGGCTAAGTTCGATACCACTGAAAAAGTGGATGCAGCCTTTGCTGAACTCAACCAGTACTGGGATAACCTGCTGAACATCTTCACCGTGAAGAGCGGAAACGACAAGCTCGACCGCATGGTGAACATTTGGAACCAGTATCAGTGCATGATTACCTTCTGCATGTCCCGTTCCGCAAGCTTCTTCGAGAGTGGTATCGGCAGAGGCATGGGCTTCCGCGATTCCAATCAGGACCTGGTAGGCTTCGTTCATCAGATACCTACCCGTGCCCGTCAGCGCATCATCGATATTGCCAGCACTCAGTTCCCAGACGGTGGCTGCTATCATCAGTACCAGCCACTCACCAAGCGCGGCAACAACGATATCGGTGGCGGTTTCAACGACGACCCTTGCTGGCTCATCTTCGGTACCGTAGCATATATCAAGGAGACTGGTGATTTCTCTATTCTTTCAGAGCAGGTACCTTTCGACAACCAGCCTGGTAGCGAGGTAAGTCTCTTCGAACATCTGAAGATTTCGATGAATCACGTCATCAATAATCTCGGTCCTCACAAGTTGCCACTCATCGGAAGAGCTGACTGGAACGACTGTCTCAACCTCAACTGCTTCTCCTGGGATCCAAACGAGAGTTTCCAGACTACAGAGAATAAGGGTGAAGGCAGCAAGGCAGAGAGTCTGATGATTGCAGGTCTGTTTGTTGTAACAGGCAAGGACTACGTTGCTCTCTGCAAGCAACTCGCCAAGGAAGCAGCAAACTGTCATGAGGGCACAATAGCAGGACTTGCCGAGGAAGATTATCTCGCAGAAGCCGAGCGCATGCAGCAGGCGGTGGATGCGATGAACGAAGCCGTAAAGCAACATGGTTGGGATGGAGAATGGTTCCTCCGTGCCTATGATTTCTTCGGAAACAAGATAGGTAGCGATGAGAACGAGGAAGGCAAAATCTTCATCGAGAGCCAGGGCTGGTGTACGATGGCTGGTATCGGTCTGGAAGACGGACTCTGCGACAAAGCTTTGGATAGTGCCAAGGAGCGATTGGAATGCGAACATGGTATGGTGCTCAACAACCCTGCCTATACAACCTATCATGTAGAAATGGGCGAGATTTCTTCTTACCCAGAGGGGTACAAGGAGAATGCCGGAATTTTCTGCCACAACAATCCATGGGTCATCATTGGCGAAACGGTAGCCGGACGTGGCAACGATGCTTGGAAGCACTACACCAAGATACTTCCAAGTTATGTAGAGGAGAAATATCAGACCTTACACAAGGTGGAACCATACGTAAACTGCCAGATGGTAGCTGGTAAGGATGCAGCCAAACCTGGCGAGGGCAAGAACTCATGGTTGACGGGTACAGCCGCATGGATGTGGTACACCGTGAGCGAGTTCATCCTGGGCATCAAACCAGACTACGAGGGCTTGAATATCGACCCTTGCCTGCCAAGCACGGCCAAGGAGTATGAGGTAACCCGCAAGTTCCGTGGCGGCGAGTATCATATCACCGTGAAAAACCCAGAGGGCAAGGAGAAAGGTGTGAAGCAAATCATCGTAGATGGCAAACCTATTGAGGGTTGCGTCATCCCTTGTCAAGCAGGTAAACACGAGGTAATCGTGGAGATGTAATTGCACCAAACTCATAAATACATATAAAATCGGCAAAATAAACGTTTGTTTATTTTGCCGATTTTCTTATTTTTTATACCTTTGCGGCAAATTAGAAATAAAAAATGAGATGAAGAAGATTTTATACTTTGTAGCAGTCCTAACTGCCACCGCCTTTATCACAACAACAAATACAAGTTGCAAGTATGCTCCCGACCTGCATGATGGCGACACGGTAGCTGCCAGCGAATTTTATCCAGAGGACACAACTGCCGCTCATGCCAAGAAGATGGCGAAGATAGCAGCCATAAAAGCAAGCAAGGATAGTGTAGGCATATATTATGTAGGAAGCGGTTCCACCAAAGACCAGATTCAGCTTGTCTCCTACCCTTCCCGTCGTGACACCTTATTATATAGTAAGACCCGGCACGTAAAAGTAAAGGGAAGTGCAGACATAGACCACGTGGTTCGTGTGGATTTCTATCTGCTTAATGGCAAGGATTCGCTTGTGAAATACGTGGAGGAAGTGGATTTGAAGGAGCATCTTTAAGAGTGGCATTGTACAAAAAGAGGTTACTATGGATAGTCTATTTGAATAAAATCGAAACGATGCATATCCAAACCCCCCAAAAGGGTATAAAAAAGCAAGTTAGCGCAGATTATCTGCATACTATACCTATATAATTAGCCGAATATTCCAGATACAGAATATAAAGGATAATTAGCAAGCCAATCCTGCTCTCTATAAGGTGACATAGATAGGCGCATACCTTTTAGTCCCGGATTGCGCTCTACAAACACCCTCAGACTCTTAGCCTGCAAATTCTCTTGAGCCTTTACTTCTATCGGAATGATTTTTTCCTCATCCTGTACCAGAAAATCTATTTCACCACGTGAATTTTCTGCCGACCAATAATAAATAGACAGGGAAGATTTCTCCTTTAGTTGCTGCAGGACATACTGTTCAGTCAGCGCCCCTTTAAAATCTGAAAACAGCATATTTCCTTCCAGTAAACTTTGGGCAGGAATATTACTCATGGCTCCCATCAGTCCGACATCAGACAGGAATAACTTGAAAGCAGAGAAATCCTCGTATGCTGCTAATGGCAACAGGGCTTTCTTACAGCGATTTACCTTATAGATCAACCCCGCATCTTTCAGCCATTCGATAGCGAGCTCAAAATCCTTAGCTCTGGCTCCTTCCTTCACAGCACCATAGATAAATTTCTTGTTTTCCTTGGCGAGCTGGGAGGGGATAGATTTCCATACCATTCGGATACGTGGAACTTCTATAGCCGGGGCATGTTTGGAAAAATCACGTTCATACGCTTCAAGGATTCCTTTTTGAATGTTTCTGACTTTAGACAGGTTGCCCTCACTGGCAAAAGACTGTACTACAGCAGGCATTCCCCCTACCAGATAATACTGTCTCAGGCATTCTTCGAATTTATTCCGAAACATGGTTATCATACTCCAATCCTTTGACATGAGCAGTTCCACCATACGGCTTTCACCGATTGCATCCAGAAATTCAAAGAATGTAAGGGGATATAAATGCAAGAAATCTACCTTACCTACAGGAAAAGAATCATTCTGATGCATTGCTATTCCGAGCAATGAACCTGCAGCTACGACATGATATTGAGGTGCTTTTTCTGCAAAATACTTTAATGCAGTTATACCCCTGGGCGCTTCTTGTATCTCATCAAGGATAATAAGCGTATTTTCGTCTATAGAAACTCCTGTACTCCATTGTATGCTATTAATAATGCGGGGGATATCAAAGTCATGAGCAAAAACTTCCCGGAGCATTTCATTATCTTCAAAGTTCACATACGCACTACGAGGATAGGCCTCTTTGGCAAATTCCTGCATCAGCCAGGTTTTGCCAACTTGGCGTGCTCCAAGCATAATCAACGGCTTTCGGTCGTTGCTTGCTTTCCATTGATAGAGGTATTTGATGGCATTTCTCTTCATAACTATCTGATTATTTGATATTTCTGAAT
>SAMEA3663083__coassemble_3476_pt1 | contig 4537 bp, 9 predicted proteins | sample SAMEA3663083__metabat2_low_PE_011 | metagenome-assembled genome bin SAMEA3663083 (sample SAMEA3663083) | pig gut metagenome | biome: pig gut; feature: pig-associated habitat; material: faeces | place: France | collected 2012
GCAATATCACAAGAGTCCATTGCTGATAAAGACCCACGATAGGGCTACAGAAGCAATGGCTAAGACAAGGAAGGAGTTTCATCAGAAAAACAAATGAATGTTTTGGGGCGTTTTCCGTTCATTAAGGTCACGGCCATTAGGGTCATTAAGGATTTCGGTTTTTCAAAATATCCCTCTATCATATAAAATAAGGGTAAATTAAGTTCGCCCTGCAAACAAAATCCATCCATATAATCACTTTTTTCTGAATATTTTTTGTATTTTTGCAGATATATTGCGCTGATGGCATATTTGCACATGAATTAATAACAAAATAAATAACTAAGTATATGAGCATTAAAAAGAATGGGATATATTGGAAGGACATCAAGCGCCGGATAGGGAAATTCTTTGAGAAGGTGCACGAATGTATACTGATCTTTACCGACTGGCTGGGGTAAGCACACAAAGTAAATAGACAGCAAAACATTGAAATAATCTGATGGAAACAGAAAGAATTTTACTTCGCTATTGGCAGGAATCTGATGCAGAGGCACTCTTCAAGTACGCCTCCGACCCTGACGTAGGGCCTCGTGCAGGATGGCCGACACATAAATCTGTAGAAGAAAGTCGGGAGATAATCCGGACATTCTTCCATAATGAAACGACATGGGCGATTGTGTTGAAAGAGACTGACGAGGCTATCGGCTGCATCGGCTACTACACCCATGAAACCAGCAACATCCCTATCGGAGAAAACGACTGCGAGGTGGGCTATTGGGTAGGAAAGCCTTATTGGAACAAGGGAATCTGCACCGAAGCCTTGAAGCTGATGCTTAACTACTGCAGCCAAGTAAAGCATTTCGAAAACATCTGGGCAGACCATTTCACAGGCAATCCTGCATCGGGAAGAGTCATGGAGAAATGCAGTTTCTCAGACACCGGAATGCTGAACAGATGTAGCCAGCTCGTAGGTGGCGACAAGGATATGGTTAAAGTATTTAAGTACAAAGGATAAAAATGAGAAAGGAATCAAGAGAAATGGATAGTGAGTGGGCTTTGGAAGTAATGCACAAGGCTCCGTATGTAACGGTCAGTTTTATTGACGAAGAAGGCAAGCCTTATGGTTTACCCCTGTCACTCGCATCAGATGATGATGTGAACTGGTATTTTCATGGTGCCTTGGAAGGCAAGAAGTTGGAGGCAATCAAGGCTCATCCAGAGGTTTGCCTTTCAGCCGTAACCCGTTGTGCGCCTACGGTTGGTCCGAAGGACGGCAGTTTCACCCTGCAATTCAAATCAGCCATCGCATTCGGCAAGGCAGAAATCGTAACAGATGAAGCAGAGAAGATTCATGGTCTTAGACTAATCTGTGAGCGTTTCCTTCCTCAACACATGGATGCTTTCGACCAGAGCATCGCCCGTTCCCTTTCACGCACGGCTGTAGTTCGCATCACACTTACTGAGCCACCAACCGGCAAGCGCAAGCAGTATGATAAGGAGGGCGTGGAAATGAAATATGGCAGAATGGAATAAATCTCCGATAAAGGTAATAACTTCCGAAAACCAGGTATAAGCTCTTTGGTAGAATATGCGTATCTTTGCAAAAGATTTACTGCACTCGGCAATTTGAAAGCAAGCTTTCATTGCGCTCATTTGCATTATCTTTGCACCCAAGAAATTTAGAAATTTAAAAAGCTTAGGATTATGAAGGAATTATTCTTTAATACCATACAGGATTTCAACGACTTTATAGGGGTGAAAACGCTTCATCCCCTGGTAAGCGTTGTGCGTGTGGAGAACGCCTCTCCGATACAGGAGGCTGTGCATCACTACGGACTTTACGCCCTCTTCCTGAAGGAAAACAAGGGCTGCAAATTGTCATACGGCAGAACAGAATATGATTTTGACGAGATGACCGTCACATCGTTTGCTCCAGGTCAGTCGATTAAGGTTGAACCCATTCCTGGTGTTCCGCTTGCCAAATATACGGTATTGGCATTCCATCCCGACCTGCTCAACCGCACCCAACTTGGCAAGAACATCTCCCGATACGAGTTTTTCGACTATACAAGCAACGAAGCACTACATCTATCCGCTGCCGAGGTAAACATCTTCCGTGACGTGCTCTCAATGATCAAGCAGGAACTGCAGCATCCTATAGATAAGCATTCGCGCGAACTCATCGTTTCCAACATCGAGTTGCTGCTGAACTACTGCCTGCGCTTCTACGACCGCCAGTTTATCACACGCGAGGAGATTAATCATTCGGTGGTAAAGAAGTTTATCTCTCTGCTCGATGAATACATTGCCCGGAAAGCGGAGCAGGAAGGGCTGCCTACCGTAGCCTACTTTGCCGACAAATGCTGCTATTCGCCCAAATATTTCGGTGAATTAGTCAAGACAGAGACAGGCAGAACCGCTAAGAGTATGATCAACGACCGACTGCTTTCGGCTTCCCGTCAGCTGCTTGATGATGAAACCCTCAGCATAACGCAAGTCAGCCAGCGCCTCGGCTTTGAATATCCTCAGCACTTCGTCCGCTTTTTCAAGGCTCAGACGGGCAAGACACCAAGCGAATATCGCAAGACTGCATAAATATAATGAACAGCTTAAATATAATGAAGCATATATAGAATAACTGAACTTTCGCATATCAGGAAGTTAAAGGAGTTAAGGAAGTTAAGGAGTTAAGACGTATGTCTTGCAGCTTAATAACTACGCCAAAAAGACTATTGTCTTAACTCCTCAGCGACCGTAGGGAGCGATAACTCCTTTAACTTCATTAACTTCTGAACTTGCGAAACTTGAATAGAGAGTCTACTTGAAAAAGTCAGAGCACTATCAATTTGAAAGTTAAACAGCAAAAATAAGCCAAAAACAGGCTCATAAATGCAATTTTTCATATAGAAAGGCTCTTCTTATGCTTTTTAGTTTTAAACTGTAAGCATTTTGAAGTACACCTCTGTTTTGATGGCACTTTTTAAAGTGGGCTCAATAGAATAACTGTTATTTTTTACATCGAAGATGTTTTCTGGAGAAGAATTTGAAAATCTGGAGAAGAATAAAAAAAATGATACAATGAAAAAAATAGTACAGACAGCAGGGCGCACCCAGCTGGGTGAGTTTGCCCCGGAGTTCGCCCACCTCAACGACGACATCCTCTTCGGAGAAGTATGGAGCCGCAATGACCTGCTTTCATTGCGCGACCGCAGTTTGGTAACAATCACTTCGCTCATCAGCCAAGGAATAACCGACAGCTCGCTGAAATATCACTTGCAGTCGGCAAAGAACAACGGAATTACCCGCACGGAAGCGGCAGAAATTATCACCCACATCGCCTTCTACGCAGGTTGGCCAAAGGCATGGGCTGCCTTCAATCTGGCAAAGGAGGTTTGGAGCGAAGATGTGAAAGAAGAAGACGCTAAGTCTGCATTCCAGCGCGAGATGATATTTCCTGTTGGCGAACCCAACACCGCTTACGCCAAATACTTCAAAGGCAACAGTTATCTTGCGAAAATATCTGACAGTCAGATACCTTTCTTCAATGTTACCTTTGAGCCAGGTTGCCGTAACAACTGGCACACGCACCACGCTACAAAGGGTGGCGGGCAAATGCTGGTAGGCGTAGCCGGACGTGGCTGGTATCAGGAGGAAGGCAAGCCTGCGCAGGAAATCCTCCCCGGCACAGTCATCCATATTCCTGCCAACGTGAAGCATTGGCATGGTGCCGCAAAAGACAGCTGGTTTGCCCACCTCGCCTTTGAAATACCTGGCGAGAACACATCCAACGAGTGGCAGGAGGCTGTGAGCGATGAGGAATATAACAAGATAAAACAACAACTATAAGATTTTACAATTATGAAGAAGATAAAGTTAAGCAATGGCGTGGAAATACCACAACTTGGATATGGTGTTTATCAGGTGGAACCTGATCCAACCCTGCCCTCACCCAGATTGGCGAGAAATATGGCAAGACTGCTGCACAGGTAGCCTTGCGCTGGCTGTTGCAGAGCGATGTAATCATCATCCCGAAGACCGTTCACAAGGAAAGAATGCAGGAGAATCTGAATCTCTTCGACTTCGAACTTGATGCTGAGGACATGCAGAAGATTGCTGCGCTCGACACCGCCCACAGTCTCTTCCTCGACCATCATAGCGGAGAAATAACCAAGCTGTTTATGGAGTGGAGAGCTGTGATGAAACCTACAGAATAATGTGACAATCACTCCAACTAAGACTCATTGAACGTGAATCTATTCCCATCCAAGAGAATAATGTCTGAATTTTCTAGTATTCATTGACGATGTAACTTGTATCTATTTCCGATGTATGAAGTCTGAAACAAATCGGTTCATGGTGCGCAATTCTGTTTCTTTCAGCCAATTCTCTCCCAAGGTCGTCAGCAAAGCATTATAAAATATTCGCTCATAACTGATTTTCACTCCTAAAAAGTATTATTTTAAAGTTCAAAATAAGGGGTTTTAGTGAAAAAATCCGCAGTTTTTGAGCTCTTAAGTGAAAGAATAAGCCGAAAAACGCTCCATAAATAGGGATT
>SAMEA3663083__coassemble_3642_pt1 | contig 4378 bp, 6 predicted proteins | sample SAMEA3663083__metabat2_low_PE_011 | metagenome-assembled genome bin SAMEA3663083 (sample SAMEA3663083) | pig gut metagenome | biome: pig gut; feature: pig-associated habitat; material: faeces | place: France | collected 2012
TCCCCAGTAAACACTGGGGATGGAGTTGTATTGCTATAGGGGTTGGATGCTTACTATAGATAAGGTTTTAATCCATGCGGTCCCATCCCGCACAACATGGCGAGACCTTTGATGGTCCGCCAACCTTATAGCGTAGCGGTTCCGAGCACCGGAGGGCGGTTACATCCCTAATCCCTATGGTAGGGATTTAGGGCTTGGGTATAGGGTAAGGACCCTCCCGCAGGGGAGGGACAGGTGGGGCATATATAGCACTAAGGGCGGTTACATCCTCTCGTTCCTGAGGAAAGAGAGGCTTGGTGAGAAAGGTGGAGCTCCCTTTGGCTAAAGGGAGACGGAGGGATTCGAAAAGATGACTTCTTTAATGGTAAGGAAGGACGGGTAGGTTTTCGAAAAAATAATTTAAACATAATAATTGAAATCAATGAATAATTTCAAAGATATAAAAGTAGCCGTAGCCGGAACAGGCTACGTCGGTCTGTGCATAGCCACGCTATTGTCTCAGCACCATCAAGTAACAGCAGTAGATGTAATCCTTGAGAAGCTCGAGAAACTCAACAATAGAGTGTCACCCATCCAGGATGATTACATCGAGAAGTATTTCCGATAACTTCCGCCAATCAGCTATTCAGGGCATCATGAAGCGTATCAAAGCAAAGGACGCAGAGGTCATCATCTATGAGCCAACATTGGAAGACGGCAGCACCTTCTTTGGCAGCAAGATAGTCAATGACTTGGAGACTTTCAAGGCACAGGGACAAGCTTCATCGCCAATCGCTATGATGTTTGCCTGGATGATGTAAAGGAGATGGTATATACTAGGAATATATTTAGAAGGGATTAAATATAAAGTTTTTTATGTTCTAACGTTGATTAACTAGACTTGTATAGTCACAACCTCAACATTCATAAGAGGTAAATTTCCTAAATTTAGAGAAGTATAATTCATATGTCTTATAAAATAAACTATTAGAAATGGAGCGCATTACTATAACAATACACAGATTAGGTGCTATAAAAGATTCTGTCATAGAAATGAAACCTATAATGGTTTTCTCTGGCGAATCAGGCTTGGGTAAAAGCTATGTGGCCATGTTGTGTAACTATATCTTTACAGTGCTATTGGATAAAGAGCGATTTAATCGTTTTTTCATCCAGAAAGGTATAGTATTCAATGAGATGAGAGCAAAACTCCACAATCAAGGAGAATTGTTCGTCCTTACCAAAAAGGAGATAGAAGACTTTTTGGCGGAGGATGCATTATCGTATTTGAAGTATATGCTTAATAGTGACCAATTGGAAGGTGATATTGAGATAAAACTTCCAAATACTGTACCTTCAGAAATTAAGGCAAGTTATGAAGAAGAGATCTTAGGCTTGCAGAATAACGAGGAAGTTTATTTGAAACTTTCAATGTTGGATCTTTTCTATCGTGCCAAGGATGATACATTAGAAAATGAATCACCTTATGCATTTCTTCTACGCTATGGACTGATAGGTAAGATTTTCGGTGACTTCAAAAAGTTGACCGATACATTCGTATTACCACCATCACGAGGACCTGTACTTACAGAAATCCTTGATCCGATATCAGGACTGTATGATCAATTTGCGAAGGGGTTATATAAAATCAATCGAGCGCAGCCCCATCCTGAAAAGAATTCAGACGAATTGGTAAACCTGTTTTTAGGCATACTTGATGGCAGTATCTATCGAGAAGCGGATAAATATTATTATCGAAGTAATGGTAAAGATTTGCCTATTTCAGCCGCGGCATCCTCAATTAGAGAAATAGCTCCATTGGCTTTGCTTGTGGAAAGATATGATGTAAGTACAATCTCTATTCTGTTCGAAGAACCAGAAGCCCATTTGCATCCATTAAAGCAAAGGATGATGGCAGATATCATCAGTGCACTCAATAATGCAGGAGCTTATATGCAAATAACGACACATAGTGATTATTTGTTGAGACGAATCAACGAGTTGATCAATCTGCAGCGTATCTCTCAGAAATATCAGGATTCGCCGAAGTTTGAGGAAATATGCAAGGAATGCAATATACCATCTTGCCTGAAGTTCGATTTCAGCAGGTTGGGTGCTTACTTGTTGAATAGAAGAACAGATGGTTCTTCGGAAATCGTGTCTCAAGATGTTGAGGATGGTATTCCTTTCGCCTCATTTACAGATGCTTTAAATGCAAGTTTGATAAATGGTTACAAACTTAATGATTATTTAGATCATGGAAATTGCTGAAAGTTTTAATTCTGTATTTGATAAAGCTCCTTGTGTTTTGATAAAAAGCCAGTGCGAAATTCATGAACATAATCAAGGGGCCTCATTTACTAATCTGAAATTGGTAAATGATGGTGAAGAGATATTTCTATTAGATAATCAGTTCTATAAAAATTCTCATGAGAAAATTATAGATTGGTCATCTAATTTAAGTGATTTAGACAGCGATGGTTTCTTGATTACTGAAATAAATGGAAGGAAGTTCATAGTCGTTTCTGAATTAAAATCCGCACTGGATAGTAGAGACTTGTTGAAAGCCTATAAGCAAATTGTATTTACGTATATCAAATGCTATATGCTTCTTTCTTTGTGTTCTACGTTTCAAGCAGAGGATTTTGATATTATAGGAATCATTGCATGCAAACCGCCCAAGGATAAAAAACAGAATGATTATCTGAAAGATACGTATTTACAGTTAATGAATTCTTCTCTATGTAGCATTCAACCAGATGTACGTCTGATGGTGAGATTATTTATGGAGAAACATATTAAAACGAAATTTGGAAACATTCCCTTTTTGCGAGCAATGAATCTTCATAATGACTTATCCAGTTCTTCTTTTAGACTCTATTTACTCATGCCCGACAGTTATGAGAAATCAGAACTGAAAGTCAACTTAGTGGATTTGTTAAAGTCAGAATAAGACTCTCCAGCTCTAACCAATAGTTCGTTAAAATTTGAGATAACGGCTAAGCGGCTTTACGCTGCCAGCCAAAGAGTTCTTTGATAGTATGACTAATTAACTTTCGGTTCGGTATCCTCCGACACTTGTCAAAAATTAATTTAGCGATGTATGTGCGCAATACATCCTCACCCGACATGGATGTCTTTGTTGAGAAGAAAGCGTCAGCGATAACAATATCGGTGACCTTCAACAAATCCTTCTTGTAACGCTTGATGACCGCTATAAATAGCCAATAACCGTAAGCATCCAACCCCTATTTTGGCGGTTTGAACAATAAGTGCTACCTTTGCGCCATGTTAAACATTAAATGTTATAAGTATGGCAATAAGTAGTAAAGATCTTGAGAGCCTGTGGCAACGCTATAAAGTGGAGGCTGTACCAGCAGGCATTTCGGTAAATCAATTTTTCGAATCCAATGGAGTTCCTTATCATGTATTTGAAAAGTGGTACAAGAAGAAGTTCCAGGCTCCAAATGTTGTGGATTGTGTTGTTGCAGGTGCGCCAGATTCAACCAGTGCAGTTCCTACACCGAACAAGCAGGGTAATCCTTCAACCGGTTTATCTCCAGCTCCGACCGAGGATGCCGTTGTCATCAAGTATGTCAACCTTGGGCTTAGTAATGGTATGAAGATAGAGCATCATAATTTGAGCTATTCAGGTCTTCAAAGTTTCATCTCTAAACTTCAAGCCTTATGTTTAGCTTAAATGGTGCCGTAAAATATAAGTATATTCCCAACTATCAGGATATGCGTGGAGGTTATGACAAGCTTTGTGGAGTGATACGCTCTTTGGGCGAGGACCCTGAGGATGGCACCGCTTACGTGTTTGCTTCCAAGGATCAAAAGATAGTAAAGATCATCAGGCATGAGCATAATGAGTGTCAGATGTATTATCAGAAGTTTGACAAGAACATGAGTTTTGTCCGTCTAGAGTTTGAAGGTGTCCTTCCAATTTATGTGTTGGAGTGGAAGTATCTAGTGGCTATGCTTTCATGTCCTGTTGTAAAAAGCATAGGTCCAATAGAGCTAAAATGCTATGAGGAAGCAGCTTGATGGCGAAAATGATAGTTAATTTTCTAAAAATACGTATTCGTTTTTTTTAGTAAAATAGAGTTAAGTAAATGATATTCAGAGCGTTTCGGAAATCTTTAAGGTTGGCTTGTTAAGCCCTGTTTTCGATGTTTTGCGATACTGCAAACATGTCTGACATAGGGTGGTATTACGGCTAACGTTAAGTCTCTGAAATAGCGTAAAATACTGGATATCAGATTGTTAAATAAGTTTTATGTGCTTTGCGGAGTCTCATAATATAATTATCTTTGCATCTGCAAACGTTTCATATTATGGCAGATATACATATAGACATAGAGCGCATGATAATGCATTCCAATTACTTGCTGGAGGT
>SAMEA3663083__coassemble_3714_pt1 | contig 4321 bp, 5 predicted proteins | sample SAMEA3663083__metabat2_low_PE_011 | metagenome-assembled genome bin SAMEA3663083 (sample SAMEA3663083) | pig gut metagenome | biome: pig gut; feature: pig-associated habitat; material: faeces | place: France | collected 2012
CAAATTACCATTCACACATCGTAGCCTTAAATTTGATTCCATTTAAGATTCTATCAAATTTTCTTTCCTCTGTTGGAATTACATTAAAATAACAAACTCTGAAACTAGAATATGTATCACGCCTCCATTTAAGACCTTTCTTGTCCATACCTTTTTCTATAAGATGCTTATCCTTCAACGATGTCGAAGGCTTAAAATCATCTATAGGAGTTTTCATTAAAGGACCTTGCAATATCAATAAGACACCGCCACTTCTAAATGAAAAAGCATAAACAACTCCTTCCTCATAATATTCTATCTGGCGTTTTACTCCCTGTTCCATAGACAAATCGACTTGAACAGCATGCAAATTCAACGTTTCTTTTGTGTATTTATGACTAGCACAAGAATAAAACACCCCCATACTAATCATTAGCCAACCATTAACGATTATTCTTTTCATAATTATCTATAGCTTGTTGTTCAACAATATTTATCTGCTCTTCTAATTCTGTATTATTCTTACCAAAAACCGGATAAGAAACAACTTGATTGAAATAAGGATCAAACTCTTTAACATATCCTACGACTCCAAAAGTATGACTAGGTTCTATTGATGGATTTTTCTGCTTTAATTCATAAAAATAGGCATGTCCGTACAAGTTGCCAAGTACATCATATTCTATATTGCTGATTCCCTTGTCCAAGTCCTTGACCAAAGCTCCATTCGCATCATATAAATACTCCACGTCCGCATTTGCTCCATCCTTGAAATCAAAGGAACCATTATAGAGTAAGCTACCAGCCTTATCGCTGATTGCCTTTATTTGGTTGCCGTTGTATGAGTACGTTAAGTCGTCTATGAGACCAAACGTCCCATTGTTCTTCTTGCCATATCGCTGCAAACACTCTATGGAACCATTAGGAGAAAATGACAGGATTTTCTCCGAATAACGATTCTTGTTCTGGCTCATGCCCGCACCCTCCGCATAGGTGGATTCCTCCAAGCGGTTCAAGCCATCATAGGCGAAATCGTAAACACGGAGCACATTGTCTTTGCTCGTCTGCCATTGCATTCGGCTGATGTTTCCATTGAAGCATGGATATGCGCCAGTGTTTTCATACAATAGATTCTGACAGGACCTATCAGACTTAGCCTCTTTTAGCCAATTGCGGATATTGTAAGCATAGTTCACGATGCCTGCATTGCCGCTTCGATTCAAGGAGACCAGCCTTCCGATGTCATCATAACTATATGACGACACCGTCCTTGTTACATTTCCAACTTTCAATGTCATAGTCTCTATTTTGTTATTATATTTGTTATACTTTTTTATGTTGAGTAACATTCATACTAATATCAAAATATTGCAAAATTACTCGCCTATCAGTTCGTCTTTTTTTACAACAGGCATTACCAATGTATCAGGTTGGTTATTAACATTGACTTTACCATTTTCTTCCTCATACAGCTTTGCTTTCATTGTATAAGTAACAAAAGAATCAGAACTCATCATCACAGTATCCTTACCATCCATTAATGGTATCGTATCTTGCTTACAGTAAACAAAATCAGTTACAAATCCTTCTTGATTGGTACTGTCAAGCATATAAATGTTACGATTACTAAACATTTTATATATATATATCTTTTTTATAAATTTATCATGAGGCGGAAATAAAAGACCTTTATAAAATGGACCAACCCAATATCCATTGGTTTTTTGTTTCCAAATAGGTATATAGCTAGAATTTATAATTAGATATGATGCATAATTCAGTGAATCTGTTTCTAAATCGCAAAGAATTTTATCAAATACATTGTCCCTACACCCCATTAATAGAACAGAAAGAATAAAGATTACAATTTTTATATACATTCTCATTTTATTATTGGCTTTAATTTAAAAATTTCTTTTGATAATTTAATATTACCTTTTAGTAATTTTCCCAAAGATTTTTGTCCCCAGTTTAAAGGATAAACTTCTACCACATGGTTACTTTTTACTCCTCGAATAAGATAAAGCACATTATCATGCCCCATGACAAAAACAGGCATGCTAAAATGGTTCTTTGATAAACCTGCATCTCCAAAGGTATTGCCAACATAATAAGATGGTTCTGCGGAAGTGAAACGGTTCTGATGACTATGTATTTGGGCTTTTACAGTATAACGTCCTAATTTATTTGAAAGGATTCGCCCTTGAAAAGAATATCCTTCATAAGCATTCAGCTTTGTCGTCGAAGCGTCATTTTTATAATCAGGCAATACTAACACTTTGTTGTTTTGCAACAAGAAGCCTCCAACTTCACGCTTCTTATAATTTGCTTTTTGCCATATATAGTTATATGCCTGAGTTTCATTTGCAAACATAACACTACCATCATTATTATAAGTAGCTAAATTACTTCCCTTGCCTATGGTAAAAGAACTACCCATATATATTTGCCCTTTCTTCAAGTCCTTACCAGAGTGCACGTCTGGCGAATACAAGTAAAGCCCATTTTCTTGATACCAATCCAAGCCATCTATATCGAGATACAATACGGGATTATTTCCACAATACAAATATGGACTTAAAGAATAATATTTACTAAACAAAGGATCCTTTCTATCCCAAAACAAGCCAGCCGCATCATACATTCTTGCACCATGGTCATACCAGTCCAAACCATACATATGGTCGAATTCCTTACCAATGTATTTGCTTTTCTGGATTTCTGCATTGTATGACAAATCACCATATACACCTCCGAATGGATAGTAATGGTTTACCTGCTCTATTGTACCTTTCTCGTTTACAACCATTCTTACGCTGCCAAGATGGTCCTTCTCGTAATAAAGGAAGGTTGGATTCTGATTATTATCAAAAGAGCAATAGCCGCCATCGAAGAGATACTTGTCTAACTTTCCATCCTCAAAAACGAAGTTACCTATGTAGTCGGTCGTATTCGTTACGGCTGATTCATGGGTGGTTCTCAGCTTGTTTCCTGCTGCATCATAGATATATCTTGTCTTGAAGCCATTAGAGAAAGTGATGCACTTCAAGTTACCAAGAATATCATACTCTATATTGCTGATGCCCTTGTTCAAGTCCTTGACCAATGCGCCATTGGCATCATAGAAATACTCCACGTCCGCATTTGCACCATCCTTGAAATCAAAGGAGCCATCATAGGCAAAGTCGTAACCACGGAGCACATGGTCTTTGCTTGATTGCCATTGCATGCGGCTGATGTTAGCTATGGCTTGGATTCCACAGGCATCAAGCATCTGCCTCTCAAGAATATAATTCTTGATAGGACTCAGAGCCACTGACATCAAGCTAAAAACAGACAATAACATCAAAACTAAAACTTCTTTTTCCATAACGTACGATATTATTATCCAACTATTGCAAACAATTTCATATTGCCATTTAAGACTTAATTTTTATTCTTCCAAAACTCGCATGCACTCCCATTCTACTACTAAAGAATCATACATGCAAGTAACCTTATTCTCTTCGACACTAGTTATAAAACTTGAAATATATTTATTAATATCTGATTCTTTACAAACTATCATATGCCGTGAAACATAACTTTTTATCTTTTCAAAAGGGATATTCGAAGAGATTATAGTAAACTTAAACCTTTTCATAGGATATACAATTTTTATAAATGTCTGAGGAAAGATAAAAGAATATGGCTCTCCACAATTTATCACATTATCATATGCCCAACAAGATAACGAAAAATCGCCATAACGACGATAGCACTTTCTATATAACACTTCTTCAAAATTCATTTTTTCCAAATCATCCTCTGTAAAAAGAATTACAATTGGTTCCATGTTACTATTCACGACATCAAAAGACACACATCTTATCGTATCACGATCTAACGTTCCATGAGCAACATAATAAACTTGCTCATGGTATTCTAAACTATATGTGAGCAAAAAATACCCAAACAACACAAACAATGCCAAAATTCTTTTCATTTAGCAAAATTTTTAACAGTTTCTTTTCTAGCCTTAATTGAACACTCTTTAAGATATCCATTTGTTTCGATATTTCCATCAAAATGATGTACTGCTTTGTGCCTTGACTGAAATGGCCAAGGCACAAAGAAACAACATGATACTTAAAGTTCTTTCAATTTACAATACTTTCAAGCCTGCCTTCTTAGTCAGATTTTTCTTAATATTCATAATTTACCATTATCTTCTTCAAGTCCTTATCTGCCGAGCTATTGCCATAATATACCTCATAGTTACCTGCCTTGGCACGCACGGTATTGGTGGCAGCATCGAAGAGTTCGAAGTTTCTGCTATCCAGCGTGATGACAGCCTCAGCAG
>SAMEA3663083__coassemble_4419_pt1 | contig 3812 bp, 2 predicted proteins | sample SAMEA3663083__metabat2_low_PE_011 | metagenome-assembled genome bin SAMEA3663083 (sample SAMEA3663083) | pig gut metagenome | biome: pig gut; feature: pig-associated habitat; material: faeces | place: France | collected 2012
ACACGCATTACATTCTATTACAATTTCATTTCAAAAGCAAGTAAAAGATGTGACGGGAATCATAGTTGTTTGATTCCTTCAAATGATTTTGACCGGAAATGACTTTGACCAAATGACCGGATTCCCATCTGCCTTCCTTGATGGCTGGAATTTGCCGTCTATGACGACCGAGGTTGGTCGTCTATTAAGACCGAGCTTGGTCATCATAGACGACTGGCTTGGGTCGTAAGCGCACCACCCTTTTACAGACCATGCCAAAACACAAAAGCGGTCATTTGGTCAAAGTCATTTCCGGTCAAAATCGTCTGCACACTGCGGTGGACAAGACAGGGTGCTTGTCCTCATCGACAAACACCCTGACTTCATCACAAATATAAATGCAATCTATTAAATAAAAGTGTAAATGGTTTAAAACTCATCCCATGCTTCCCAGGAATTATAACCTTTGGATCCCATATCAACTTCTTCTTTGGTATCATCGATGACACCACCGCCTCCATTTGGCAATACAGACTCTCCACTTCCTTGTGTAGAGCCATCGAGAAGATTAGTTTCCATGACGGTTTCCATGATAGTAATCGCTGGAGTAATATATTTCATTTTCATGATTTGTCGTTTCATTAATTATTTAACCATAAATTTCTGTCCGTTCTTGACATAAATGCCTGCAGGCAAACCTGCTGCATCACCATTAGAACTTACCATCTTGCCTTCGAGATTGAAGACAGGTGTCAATGTATCTGTACCGGCAACAATCGTTACATCCTCTATACCTGTTGTCTCGTCGAAATTCTCACCACCGAAGACAGAAGCCTGCTTAGAACCTGCAGGCAGAGGAGTCGACTTGTCAAAACCGAAGAAGTTGTTATAGTCATCCCTACCGCCATTACGGTCGTTGGTCTGTACCAAACTCTTGTTAGGCTTCCAGGTTGAGGTATTACCAGTATAGAATCTGAACTTATAAACACGATCAGACTTGGTATTGGCATAAACATAGCTATACTGAGGGATGGTCACCTTGGTAGCTCTAGCATTCTCGTTACCCAAGTAGTTGCCTACGAAACGATATTCCTTAGTTTCTGATGCCTGTCTCGACTGCACTGTGGTAGTAGACTGGACAACGGTTGGCAGAGGATTACCCTCAACAGCCTCATAGTTCTTTACTACAAAGACTGGATCCTGGTCAGACTGCTCACCTTTGTATGGCTTGATCATATACGACTCGTGTGCCCAGAGTACAACATCGTCATCTGCTACATTGTCTTGCGCAGTAGCAATATCCGCACTCCACATTCCGTTAGCATCCTTCATTTTGGTTCCATCAGTATTCTTTGTGCTATGTTTCAAAACGTCCTGAGTAAAGTAAAGCACAATCTTATTCTTGCCATTAACACCAAGATCTCGTGTTACCTTATTGAAAAGGCAGAGCTGAGTGTCTGCGCCGAAGGTATCAAGCACCTGCTTCTTGGTCATATTGAAAGGAACACAGAGTGTCCACCACTGACCTGGCTTCATCGGTATCTTGTATTCACGAGTTGACTTGCTGTCGCCGTTTACCAAGACAAAGCGACGAGTACCCATGTGGGCTATCTTGCGAAGTTCGTCCTCTGTATACTGACCTTCACCCGTGCCTACTACAAAGCCAGCTTCTTTCAGTGTGGCATAATCTTCTTCTGTAAGGTTAGAACGATATTTAGTCACACCATCCCAATTATAACCATAGGAGTTGACAATATAAGAACGAACCCACTGGCTCTGGCTTGGCCAAATATACTGACGTCCCAAGTAAGTATCCTGATAGCCATAGTCAACTTTAGTACCAATATAGAGAGCATTCAACATTCCGTTCTTAAATTCTGGATCTGCGCCTTCCTGTCCTACTTTAAGAGGAGTATTGGCATGATCCCAAGTACCACCTTCAGGGCATGTTTCATACATACGAGAAGTATCTGTAAAGTCCTTGGCATCTTCATCTGATGTAGAAGAAGGATAATGCATGATACAGAAGTAAACTCCAGTACTACTTTTGTAGTTCTCACGATTAGCAAAGCCTTCTCCATATGCATCATCACGTAAATCACCAGAATCAGGTTTGAATCCACTATTACCCATCAAGGTGTGTGCAGAGAAAGCTGTACCTTCACCCCAGTCTGAATCAAAGATAGCTTTACCTACTGGCATCAGAGGAGCCTTAGTACCCTGAAAGTAAACATCCTGATACTGACGGAAGTTAAAGGCGAAAGGACCAATATACTTCACGCTGGCAGGAATCATCAATACTGTTTCTGTCTGCTCAGAAGTCAGAGCAAAGGCAGAATTACCAATGAAGCGCAGTTTCTCATTGAATACAAGATTGGTAATATTCAAACCATAGAAAGCGCCATCATCTATCTTGTCAAGATTCTCAGGGAATGAAATACTTGTCAAACCTGTACCCACAAAAGCCTCCTTACCAATGTATGTCAGGTTAGCGCCCAATTCAATGCTTGCCAATTTACCAGCATAAAGGAAAGCTTTTTCACCAATCTCTGTCAAAGAGTTTGGCAGAGTTACATTGGTCAAGAGAGTCACACCACCACCCGTATAAAATGTATTAGCACCTATCTTCCCATATCCTTCAGGTACGATGACATGAGTGAGTTTAAAATTTTCTCCTTGCAAATAAAAAACCACCTGAGCAGGAGTCTCCTTGCTCTCATTCAGAGGCAATGTCAAGTTTGTAAGCGCAGGAGTTCCATTTGCGCCATCTGCCGCAAAAGTTTCCTTAGAGAAATCTTTGCATGTAGCTGCCCCCAAATCAAGGGTTGTCAAAACAGAATTAGCTGTAGCAGAAGGATACAGAATAGCCTTTACAATATCCTTATTGATTGTCATGGCACCTGTGCCCACATTTGCGAACTGAATCTTTTCGTAGGTGTTGGATTTTGTCAACATATAGTTCAGCATCTGAGCCACACCTTCTGTAGGATGCTCAAGATAACCCATGCGAATCAAATCTGCCTCATTAATTTCTCTATATTGAGACCAATTTCCTAAAAAATAATAATAGCTCTCAGTGTCTTTATATTTTGCATCAGCAGCCAATTTCACATATTTATTATCAGAAACGACATACAAATTGTCTATTTTGTCGCTCTTGAAGGTTACATTAGTCAAAGATGTGGTATAATAATTACCCTTCTTGAAATCGGCCATAAGGATACGACCAGATTTATCTTCTGTAGTAGAATATTTAGAATATTCATTACCATCCTCCCAGCTATTTCCTAAATCTACCTTGTCAGAAGATTGAACCGCTTTCCAAGTATTTCCCCAGTCTGTGGTGTAAAACAAACCACCTATCTTATCCTCATTCCAAGAATAAGCAACATCAGCTGAAACATAATCAGGATAAAGAGAAGTTATTTTTTGAGGATAATCTGCTTTATAAGTATCATTAACGTCATAGACAGTTGTAGCTGATACTTTTTGATTATTACTACAATCAACCTTAGTATACGCATCTGGCGTGAACTTCAGTTCATCAGAAACAGCCTGATACGTTGTTAAATCACCCTGACCAGAAATAGTCAAAGTCTTACCACCATCTGAAACATTGAATGTAACAGAAGTCTTCTGTGCCTGTACGTTGCTACCCAATCCTAAGAGGACAGATACAACAAGACAACCTTTTTTTAATAGATTCTTTACCATCTTAAACTTATATTTTAAATTTATCCTCAAATCCGCAACCTATAGGGTTTAGTGGAATTTGAGGTTCATAATAAATCTATCTTTTACTTTATACAATATATTTTTGTTTATGTAATGTC